>Ga0163151_10000986_pt1 | contig 49501 bp, 31 predicted proteins | sample OliLakLV19MP5IB2_FD_145596 | JGI IMG/M metagenome (GOLD analysis project Ga0163151, IMG submission 145596) | Freshwater microbial mat bacterial communities from Lake Vanda, McMurdo Dry Valleys, Antarctica - Oligotrophic Lake LV.19.MP5.IB-2 | ecosystem: Environmental > Aquatic > Freshwater >...
CATATGTTGCTTGATATATCGATCAAGCATGCTATTCATATCGTTCGGTTTCGTTGATGTCATTGTCAGGTCCTTTCTAGTTGAGCGGTTTGGCTCTGACCTTTGACACAAAATATTTTACAGACTCCAACATATATTGGTGCGTGACACTGATCCGGATGACGTGGAGTCATGCATCCGCGACATAGACAAATCAAAACTAAATTTGAAAAGACATAAGTACCACGAACTGTGCCGACGTGACACGTTCTATCCAAGCGCGATCATCTTTGGAATACTCGGCATTATCGCTGATTGTGTTTTGCAGAGGAAGATGCTTCGCCGCGCGGGCTCCAAATCAATTACGTGAAGTGTCCAGATAGCGCTTCTTCCGTCGTAGAATACGTTCTTCCACTTTTTTTGCTTTAGCAGTTTTGCCTGCAAGTTTTAGCATCATTTCGTAGTCTCCCAAAAATGTATCGGCCAAACTGTAATGTGGCTCGCGAAAAGCTTTATCTATTGTTGATATGCAGTCTTCGTAAGCCGCGGATGCTTGTTCAATTTTTCCTTGTTCACGAAGGCACCACGCGAGGTGGCGTTTGGCGCGACCGAGATCTTCAAACTTATTGATGTAAGCTTTCTCAATTACTGTGATGGCCTCGGTGTAGTGGGCCTCAGCAGATGGATATTCCTTTAAAGCCGTTTCGATTTTGCCGAGTTGTTGCAGTTTCGACGCGTAACGGACTGGCCAGAATTTTCGAAACCATCCATCTCCTCGTTCATTCGCTATCCGAAGGGCTTCCAGCGAGCATGTTTTTGCCTTTTCAAAGTTTTTCTGATCGTGATAAATATCCGCGAGCGATGTTAAACACTCACCTTCATCTTCCTCGTTACCTCCAGTTTTGTTAATTTTGATGGCATGCAGCAAAATCTTTTCAGCTCTATCGTCCTGCTTTTGCTCGTGGAGCAACTCCGCTAGTTCTCGTAGCGCTCCGAGAAACCTCGGTGCCGGACCAACTGATTTTTCAACATCGGACAGAACATTTTCGTAAAGTCCGATAGTTTCTTCGGCACCTGCTGCTGAGACATTCCAGAGCAAGAGTGGCGCTGCTAATGTCAGCGCGCCGACCAAACAGTTATTTAGAAGTGTTTTCATTTACTCTTAGTTCCCCCCGGTTTTCTTGCCAGGTACCTGGTTTTTGCACCTTTCCACCGGTCATATAATTCCAATAGTCTTGGGCCTCAGCGTACTGAGGCAGATCTTTGAAAAGCATCGGGAAGGTGCTGTGTTTAGGATCGACCGAGTCCCACTTGCTAGTTGTTGAAAGCTCTTTGTTGCTGCTCATTTTGTGAATGGTGATGAAAGCTTCGCTTACTGTTCCATGATTATTAGTGGAGGAAATTGTTGCATCGATCCACTTCCAATGCCGTGGAGCACCAGGCAAAGGCGCTATAGGAAATGTGCCACGGTGTGATTTTCCATCTAAAATGTTGACGCCATCAATCTGTAGTTTGTCAGAAATATTGACGTTGAGAACTGCTTTGTCAGCCACTCCGCCAGCAGCCCAACCTTCAATACCTATAGTGATGCTTGCATACTTTGCTGATGCTTTCGCGGATTCGTTTGCTACTCCACTCAGTTGTCCACCAAACGGCACGACTCCTTCCTTGTCCGTGTATTTTGAAAACATCTCGTCTTCAGAAATATTTCCTTGCAGCGGATTCTGCTCGTTGTAGGCAATTAGATCTTTTCTGTTTTCGCCTACGTGACCTCTTTTTCGAGAGTCGAGAATTACATCATCGCCATCGGTTATCTGAAAAGAGCGATTCATAACTTCTGGATCGTTCGGACTAATCGTCTTAAGGATGTCTGATGAAAAGCTTGACTGTTTTAGTGATTCAGCATTAGTTGCTATTTTATTGTCGTTGTTACTTTCAATGGACGAGTGTTTGAGTTCGGATTTCTCCGACTCATTGTGACGCTTTGACTTGCCCTCGAGTTCTTCCGACATGCGTTACCAGGTGACTGATCCCATACCATTTATGCCATGTTGCTGAAATTTGCGGCGGAAAGGTGGTATTCCCGTCCCGGCGGGAATTATCTGTTTTTGTCATAATAACCTAAAGCGCTAGTGTTGGCTGGGGTCCAAGAGTAGAAACGTCGATGCCTGGAAGAAGAAAACGAAGAAGCCGACTCGATAAAAAGCCTTCGCGAGCGCGTGGTGAGCACGATTTCGTGGACATGAACGCGCTCCTGGAGCAATCAAAATTTTTGGAGCGACACCTTGCAAAACTCGACCTTCAAGTTCAGCGAAGGCAGCAATACTTAGTAGAGTTCAAAACTTGGTTTGCAGCGCCAGACTGCGAATTCTACGAAGATGCTAGGGTACAAAGAGCGCTTGGAAAAATTGAAATTCTTAAGAGTAAAGTAGAACGAGTTCGAGAACGTCAAAAAATGTTCGAGGCTGTCCTTAAGCCACCGGATCTATTCGTTCTACCGGAGTTGACCGTGGCAGATATGGTGGCACTAGCGGCTCAACAACAAGATCGTGATCGAACAAAGAAAATATTTAGCCGTCCTCCGAAGCGCACTCCTAGTGAAATCTACGAAATTGTCGAGATGCAAATTTTGTCGAAAGAACTTGAGTGTTATGAGAAGCCGATTTCATCGGAAGGCAATTTTGATGCCGCCTTCGAAAAGCTCATCGAAAAGATCGGCGTAATTGGTTTATTTGTTTCCAAACAGACTGCTTCCATCCGAAACCTGGATCAGAGTCTAGAAAAATCGTTTCAGCGGCTCGCCGATCATCTAGCGGTTGCTCGTGAGTCTCTTAATCAGTCATTAATGAATAGAGAAGAGTTTGGAAGAATAGTTGCACAGCGCGACAAACAGTCTAGTCAACTCTGGACTGATAGAGAGAATGCGGACACGGATGACGACAGCTTGGCATGGGCGAATAATCGAAAGCAATCAAGCGAAATCGAGACTGCGTTGGCGTTGATTGACCGAAACAACGTTGCTGCACAAGATGCTTTGTTCTATTCGGAGACGATCGTCAGCCGTCTATCGAGTGTAAAAATGCTCCTGGAGATACTCCCGAGGAAACGCCGGGAAGACTCTTTGATTCAATTGCTGAAAAAACTCATCGATTCAGTTTCCGCCACTATACTAAAACTTCCTAGCAAAGAAAATGCGAAAGTCGAGTACCAATATGTGCACGAGCATGTTTCCAAACTTGAACACAGAGTTTTGTCTATCTATGTCCGAATTGCGAAGGATGTTAAAACCTCGCAAACACTTAAGGGCACTGGACTTAAACGGAGAGACTTGGAGGAACTAACTACTGCGTTGAACATTGAGCGGGTCAAGAATGTTGAACGAAGTGATCAGTGGCAGGTTTCTCAAATCGATGCGGAACTAGAAAACAATGAGACTCGCGCGGATATCGCCGGGGCACGTGCTGAGTATTGTGCTGGGGTTACTAAAACGATTGATCTTGGACTTTCTGTTATTTCGATAATTTTGGAGGCGTCAGAGAAGTGAATGCGATCATGCACCTCGGCATATTTAGCTGCAATGCGGTAAAATCCTCAAGTCGCACGTGGGTTGAAATATTTCGTGGATTCTAGTTTTAAAGACATTGTAGAAGAAATAGTGAGTCGGCATCACAGTTTGCTGAGACGAGAGCTGCCTAAAATTACTGAGATGCTAAATCGACTGTCCTCCGGCGAGGGCAAGAATGACTCAGTCAGCGAAGCGCAGCACATCTATCAAAAAGTTAGAACGAAAATTGAGACGCATTTGAAAGACGAAGAAACCATTTTGTTTCCAATCGGCATTACTCTGGAGTCTGGTGGCACACCTCCGCCTGCGGAAATTGACCTGTTGGAACGTCTCAACGAAATGGAAAAAGAACACGACGGCTGCGGCAACGCGCTGACGACGATTTATCAGATGATTGCAAATTCAACCCCGCAAGGTGAGCTTCGAGACGAGCTTTTAAATACGATTCAGCGAGTGCAAGACGATCTGCGAATCCATGTCGAAAAGGAAAACGAACAGGTTCATCCTCGTTTTATCAAGCTTTTCACAAAATAAAACACGCCATCATTCGTGCTATTGGAATTCCAGAGTGGAGTTACGCACTTGGATTTTCTTCTGCCGTTCCTGCTAGCGGTCGGTGCTGATCAATCGTTGATAGGTAAACGAGTGCAAGCCCGTCACTAAAGGGAAAGGCATTTAAATAGACCGGAGCAATCACGAATTCTCCGGTTTTGTCGATAAAGCCCCAGTGTTTTGCATTCACCGTAGCTGGTGCTAAACCGTTTGCAAAATTTCGGGCGTCTTTGAACTTAAAAGGGATGACAGTGTTTCCTGATTTATCAATGAATCCCACTCTCTCTTCTTTTTCCACGGGTGCAAGTTCTTCGGTAAAGCTTCCGGCCCAGTCGAATTCGTTAGGAATTTCGAACGCGCCGGACTTATCGATGAACCCCCATTTGCCTTCTACCATGACCGCCGCGAGTCCGTTGGCGAATGGCTCTGCACCAAGGTAAGGACCGGGAATTATAGTCTCTCCATTTTTATCAATGTAGAAATAGTTGCAAGGGTAATAAAACTCAAGTCGTTTTGGGTCTGATACCATCGCCTGCACAATGCCGACGGCAGCCAATCCTTCGCTAAATTTGGATGCCTTCGAAAATTTCGCAGAGATGACTAATGTTCCGCTCTCATCGGTAAACCCATACTTCCCGCGCTCGTAAAAGGACACCATCTCCTCTGATAGATCATACAAAGATATTTTTGACTGATTGGGCTGAACTCGGGAAAGAGTTCCGTTTGTATGAAGAATCGCTCCCATGCCACTCTGTCTCGGACTCAACGATTTAAGTGTCTGTTTGCCGTCGATAAGTTCGACGGTGGAGAGCATCACCTTTGATATGCCATTGCAAAAGCTGGAGGCATAAACGAAAGGACCCGTAATTTGTATTCTCGCTGAGGAATCGATAAAAGCAAACTCAAAGTCCGTCGGAATCGGATAGCGAAACTTCCTGGCAATCGGGTAATACCACATTCGCATGCCGCCGACAGGTTTGATGATTTTGATCTCTTCTTCTGTTTCTTTTTCTTCTTCAGTCATTTTTATATCCCGGTGTTAATCCCACCAAAAATTCATCTTCTTACTCTTTCGAATTCGGGCGGCGAGATCCCGCATGATTGCTGCATTCATGTTTTCATCGTCAGTTAATTCAAGTTCACCACAGAAGTGAAACGACTCTGTGCAGAGCGCACTCATATCGTTAGGGAGATTTTCGAGCTCAATTTCAATACAATCACCGCCTGCACTGAGAACTTTAACTCCATATTTTTTGTCCCAAGACTTTAGCTGGTCTAGCACCATCTCATTAGTGATCGAGTAATTCGGAGCGTACGTTCCAAGACTTCTAATAAGCTCAAATTTGTCGCGAGTCTTCGAGATGAAGGCAAGGCGTTTGTGTAATCGAGCGGTGTAGCATTCCGGTGCATCCACTTTCCAATGATTAAAAGATATCTTCGAAACTGTGGAACCAGGCGGAACCCGCTGTGTTACCCCACGTTTAAGATGCGTTATAAATCCTGGAGTGCTTTGCCCAGGAATTAACTGCGTGTCTAATGCTAAATGCACGTTTTTCATTTCCGGATTAAAGGCTGACTCTCCAGAATGAAGTTCGAATGTTTGTGCTTCCTCTTCAAAAAGAACTAAACTTACGTGATGCGAGAAGATCACGCCATGTTGAATCAAAAACGCCTCTGCCTCTTTTCGTGACTTAAATCTAAAACCCTCGACAAAACTTAGAATTTTCGAATATGCATAGCCCAATTCGTTTAAATTTTTAGCAAACTCTTCAAATTGATTAGCTGGGTTTCTTGAACCTTCGAAATCGCGAATGAGGTACTCCAGACCCAGTCCATCGAATTCAGGATCGAGCTTCTTTTCTTCGCTCAATTTTTGTTTAACAATTTCAGCGGTCGACATCCGTTCGTCGCTACTCATATAGAATTGCAGCTCACCTTCAACAATCGGCTTTAGCTCAGGGTATTGCTTGACTATTTCGGTGTAATTTTCCTTCTCCTCTTTCGAAAGAAATCCGTCTTGCGATGAGCAATATCGCGGAAGCTTTAATTCGGACATCTCGTCGTCGCTTGGAGTACAGAAATATTTCTCTGGTTTCAAGAAGCCTTGGATCAATTTGATGACTTCCAAAGGAAAGCCGCTTTGTTTTGCTAGCTCTTCAGCGCTCTGTGAATTTGCCATTCTTCAACCTGTTTGCGGTTCAAGTTAGACCCCGATCATTGCCAGGGTAAATTTGTTCTTACTGTATTCTCGCACAACCTACGAGCGCCAGGTTAGTCGTTGACACCGATTTCGGTGAACAAGTATTTGCCGTTCACTTTTTCAAAAATATAGATCTCTTCCCCGCAAAACGCACTGAAACTTGTTTTGTCCTGTACTGGCTTTTCCTTCGCTAAACAGGTTCGAACTTTCTTTGAAAAAATTTTGTCGCAGTTTAAAACGAATGCCTTTTTGTCCAAACTCTTGCTATCCAATTGATACGGCAAGCGTGTCATGGATGCAATTGCTTCTTTGTCGTTCGTTTTTAGTGCGGCTTGAAACTTCACCCAGAAAGCGGCAAAGGCGGCATCCTTAGCGCTTACGGAGGTAGAATTGAACGCGAGCACAGTGGCGATGGCTGCGGTTACAAAAAATCGCTTCATGATAATCCTCGAGGTAATGCTTCATTGCTATCGGCGAATTGATTCCACAATTAATGCGAGGTTAGCGGCAGATCCTAGCCAGCTCGTCGCAAAACGTTTCGATTTCTGCTTCCGAGTTGTAGTAGTGAACTGACGCACGCACCATCGGCGGAAGATTTCTCGCAGTCATATCAAGCCTGGTACCAGCGACGGTGGTATAGGTGGTATTGATGTTTTCTGCTGCCAGTTGATTCACTATATCAGGTGCTGGGATTTTGTTTGAATAAAACGTGCAAATTCCGCATTTTACTTCACCGACATCGCCTAGAGTTATTCCGTCGATGGCCGAGAGCTTGTCGCGAAGCTGTTTTGCTAATTCGAAGACGCGCTGCTGAACTGCGTCGATGCCCAGATCAAGCAAATACTCGATAGCAACAGCCAGACCTAATTTGCCCGCAAAATTCTGTTCCCAGTTTTCAAATCTTCTGGCGTCTTCGCGCACTTTGTACTCAGTATTTGACGTCCACTGCGCGGCATGAAGGTCTAGAAAAACTGGTTCTACTTTAACGGTGTTCCTCACGTAGAGAAAGCCAGTTCCACGTGGTGCTCGTAGATATTTTCTGCCAGTGGCAGACAACAGATCGCAATTTAGCTCTTGCACGTCGATTGACATTTGACCAACTGACTGGCATGCATCCAGTAAATAAGTGATACCGTATTCGGCGGCTACATCTCCGATGGCTTTGGCTGGATTGACGAGACCACCATTGGTGGCAACATGCGTTATCGCAATTAGTTTTGTTCTATCATCGATCATTCCTTTGAGTGCTTTAACGTCCAGCTGACCGTATTCGTCGTTGGGTACGACTTTGACTTCGGCTCCATTTTTGCGACACTGCTGGAGGAAGGCGATGTAGTTGCTGGCGTATTCGTTGAATCCGGTAAGCACAACGTCGCCCTGTTTTAATGGCAATGAATAGAACGCCATGTCCCACGCTCGAGTAGCATTTTCTACAAATGCAATCTCTGAACTTTGGCAATTCAAAAGTTTTGCGAGATTGCCATAGACCATTTCGATCTTGTCGTGGTTTTGTTCTTCGGCCTCGTATCCACCGATCTTCGATTCTAGTTCGATATGGCCTATCACCGCATCAGTTACAACTTTCGGTTGCAGTGCAGCTCCGGCATTATTGAAGTGAAGTCGATTACTTACTCCGGGTGTGTCGTTTCGGACCTTGTTCAGGTCAATTGTGCGGTCGGTCATGTCGCGTCCTTCGTGTCATCAAATGATCACAAGGATCTAAGATATCGTAGAAACGCTCACGTTTCAAATTTAGTGACGCGTATCGTCTTGTGAAGATACAGGGCATTGAACTTATTGGTCGGATTGTGTGATTCCAAAGTAGCCTGTCACCGTACTCCCAGTCAATTCGGATACGTCGACCTCTCTTCGAAATCTGATGTCAACGGCGCTGGCTCTTAGCAGAGGGCGCACTCCGGAGCCAAAGGGCATGGGTCGCACGAATGGAGAGGTCTGATTTATGGTTTCTCCGAAGTCGCTTTGCGGAGTGATAAGGGGTGGGTAGCCCGCATCCTGCGCGCCCATGACACCGACGCGACCTTTTCCGAATGGCTTTCTGCGCCCTTTCTCGAAATCAGGTTCTTCCGCTTGATCACTAACTAGATCGATCGTTATAGGTTCTTCTAACAATGACAGGCTGTCCAGACCGTGATCTTCATATGCCAAAATCGGTTTTGCGATTGGTTGACCGGCATGCTTGCCACCAGCAATAGTGCCGGGATTTCTGACCTGATCTCAAATGAAAACATCCCAGGCAGCCAATAATATGATTTTTTTAGGAACCGGAGAAGTTATTACGGCTACATCCTGAGTACCGATCGCACTGTGGTCGAGGGCACCATAATTCTCACCGTACATTTGATGATGGCTCGCTACGTCTAATGGATATGGTGCCTGTATTTTGCTTCTGTAGACAACAATTCCATCTTGATCGAATTCAAAGATGTGAACGGTTCCGGCTGGTATCGGCGCAATAGTTGAGTGACTTGCACGAGCAGAGAGTGGAGCTTTCCACAAAATTTTCTGCGGTCTGGGAGCGTCGAGCAAAATTTTCTGCATGTTAACAATGGAGTCGATATTGGCTGTTGGTCCTGCTCTACGAATCCAGTCATACAACGCCTGTCTCCAGACATCAGCGGTCGATACTGCAGTAGTTGAACCGGTAAGCGGCCAATTCATGTTCTCCATTCTGGAATTAGAATCAGATGGATAATCGCCACCATTAGCCGAAAGTAAATCCATTGTATCGGCGTCGCGACTATTCAATTTTTCGTTTAGATAGCAATCTGCTGGATGTTTAATTTCAGGAACCGGTCCATCAGGAAAGCTAATTGTCAGCGCCCCCGGCTCGGGTCGTGGCACCACATGCGATGCAGGTTGAGCGCAAGCCACTGCCAGAACTTTGACGGTAGCTTCATTCTCACGTTTCTCTACTTGTGCCACCTTCACAATGGTTGGTATCTGATAAGGCAAATTGTCGAGTTTCGCTCGCCAGTTTCTTTGATCTACCAGAGAAACTGCCGCACCGATGCCACCAAATACGAAACCACGATTTTTATAAGGCACGTTTACGAATGACTTGTAAACTTTACCGTCACTCATTGATATATCCACGGGCGATGAAAAATCCGGTTTCGGTATGGGCGCTGTAGTCGGCAAGCCGTTCTCTAGGCTGCCCAAACTCAATTGTAGTAGAGTGTTTTGGTTATCAGATTTGGCTGATTGTTTGCTGGATTTTTGAAACGCATTGAGTGCACTGTCGTAAACAGAAATTGGTTTTCCTTCTTTGTCGTATGCAAACCCGCCTGGTTTCATCGACTTTTCTATCGCGTCGATTAGCTGCTTCTTTGCTATCAACGCGTTCTTGAGATCCTTATCGGCGAACTCTTCCATCATCGATTGATCTAGCTTGTCTGCGATAATCAAATCTAGTCGAGCCGTTGCAATAATAGTGTTGATACCTTGTACTGGTGAAGCGAATCGGTCACCGCCCTCAGTGCCTTTACCATCGGGCGTGTTGTCGGAGAGTATCTGTCGCGCGAAAGCGCGGTAGCAATTTTACGATACTGCGCAAATATGAAGCTGACGTTGGATCGATCACTGAAAGACAATGATGTTTTCGTGCCTTGCCGAATCCAATGGTTATGGGTTTAGTCGCTCACAAATTCAATTCTTATGAACGAAGGATGTTCAGAATCAGGTTCCGGGCTCTTAATCACCTTCTTGCGAACGCTCATATAAAAATGAACTGATCGTTGGCTAATGGTATTATTCGTCACATCTTCCTCTTCGCCAGATGTTGGTACTGATGGATGTGATCGTCGATCTGTTGGTTGTATGCGCGTACTTCATACTTGTTGTGTACGTGGGTCTGCGCTTTGGCAAACGCGAAGAAACGCTGGAAGGTTTTGCACTCGGGGGGCGGTCGATTCCCTGGCTTGCGGTTTTAGCGTCTATCATTGCGGCTGAAACAAGTGCGGCGACGTTTCTTGGCGCACCGGGCGAGGGATTTCAACTTTGTAATTATGCTTATTTGCAGATTCTCTTCGGTGCGATCATTGGAAGAATAATCGTTGCGCGGTTGTTCATAAAAGCGTTTTTTGATTACAACGTATATTCGATTTATGAATATCTCGAGATCAGGTTCGGAAGCGTGACGAGAACTGCTGGATCCGCTGTGTTTTTGATCACTCGCTTGTTGGCGTCTGGAGCGCGTTTATATGTAGCAGCGATAATTATCGCTGTCGGATTTCAGGTCTTTACCGGCACTCAACCAACATCGGAACAGCAGATAATTATCTATGTCGGATCGATTTTGTTCATCACGATATTGACCGCGATCTACACTTCAGTCGGTGGTATCAAAGCAGTTGTCTGGACTGACTGCATTCAGTCGAGTGTGATGGTTGGAGGCGCAGTCAGCGCCATTGTTCTATTGATTGTCATCATGCCGGGTGGCTGGTCAACGATTGCCAAGTTTTTCACTGAAACGCAAACCCCGGTTCTTGTATCTGGAACCACAGATGGTGCAACTATATCGACCAATGTCCGCAACATTTTGACTTCCGAGTATACGATCTGGGCAGCAATCTTCGGTTCTACATTCACAGCAATGGCCACTCATGGCACCGATCAGGACATGGTTCAACGTATGCTGACAGCGGAAGACTACAAGAAAAGTCGAATGTCGCTTGTGGTTTCCGGCTTCGCTGATATTCCGATTGCGTTTATTTTTCTCACCATCGGGATTCTTATGAATTGTTATTACCAGCAGAATCCGGATCCACATCTGCCTCAGAAGAACAGCGAGATTTTTGCATATTTTATTCTGACTCGAATGCCGATTGGTTTGCGGGGTCTGCTTGTTGCGGGCATCTTCGCTACTGCGATGGGATCACTTAGTGCTGCGCTCAATGCACTTGCTACGAGTTTCACTCGCGATTTTTACGGACGACGGAATCCATCAGCGACAGAGGAAAATACAGTTACTGCTGCCAAACGGTTTACGTTCGTTTTCGCGGCTTTGATGACTTTGGTGGCAAGTGTCACTGCATTCTTTGTTGTAAACCATCCAGATTCTCGCATTATTCCAATCGTCCTCGGAATCTTTGGCTACACCTATGGTTCACTGCTGGGCATATTCTTGCTCGGGTTTCTAACAAAGAACAGAGGTTCGGATTTTGGGAACTGCATTGCGATGGTCTGCGGTTTTCTGGTGGTGTCATTGCTTACTGGTATACCGAATCAGCTACTCGAATTGTGTGGAGCTCAGCCCATAGAGCACCTAAAAGCGATACCTGTTGTATCGTTTCCCTGGAGAATAATGTTCGGAGCGGTAACAACAATGGGCGTTGCGTCTTTATTTAGTACGACGCACCGCGCTAGTATCAAAGCTTGATTCTGTGCCGCAAGCAGAAAATTTTCAGTAGAGTACAATAAAGACGTGCTTTGTTCCCGAGCTTCAAGCTGATTAAGTCATGTTTTACTCGATTATCATGGACATTGGACTATCTATTCGTAGCATTTTTAGTCGTGGCATCGAGCGCAACTATAAGATGGTGCAAGATCTACTTATTAAGTTGCGACAAATGACTGCCACCATCATCGGTGTTCATAACTCCTTAATGGAAAATTCAGCTGAATCGCAATCAGGCAAAGATGCGGATATGAGTGCTTACTATGCGCAACTCAAGTCCGTTTCGTATAGAGATCTCCAGCGGTGCGAAGATATGCTGTCGGAGCTGCATTCCTTGAAGGAATTTCTGGTTGTTCTGAAGAGCGTCGATCTTTCTGAGGATGACCGTGGCATACGGAAACAGATTGATCTATGTTGTGATCACTTTGACCTTCTTTCGAAAAGAATTGCAAAAGATTTTTCGAGTAAACTCGGGAAACTAGCTCGACTTACTAAATCGATGGATCATCAGCTGCTAAGTTCGTGGGCCGCGAATTTAGAACTGGATTTTCAAACTGATAACCAGTCAGTATTTTTCGCTATTTACAACTTACTGAAACCAATACAAAAAGATATTCGAACACTCTGCGTGTTGAACGAATCTAACGCCGAATCGAAAGAACGCAGTTTAAACCTAGCGAGAGATCAGCTAAGGACGCAGCATCAGAGAACTTTGGACTGTGCGCAAACATGGTGTAATCGTGGAGCCATGGCTCAGAACGCGGGTAACAATGAGCAAGTGCTACAAGCGGATCGGCGGTCGAAGAGCTACAAAGTTCTCGCGTCGAATCTTCAGCAGTGCATGTCGTTGTTTGACGAAGTTGATCATGACTCTGTGATGGAGTGAGAGTTAGGTCAAGAAGTCTTCGTCGCTCAAATGCCCGTTTCAGACTCCGCTTTTACAGAGCGGTTTGCAACAACACTAGGCGATGCATGTTGCAACCGTTTGTGTGGTCCTCGATTTCTACGCAACTCTCGGATCTGCTTCTTCCGGCGATTGCAACCACACCTGGTGCCCTGGATGCGAGGCTTGCGGACCGTTGTATCGCTCAGCTCGATGTCGTTGAAGAATATAATTTTAAACGTCGGTTGGCGGTCGAGCTCCTTGGCGCAATGCGCGAGTATAAAGCCGTTCCTCGATTATGTGTTTTGCTCGATGAATATTTCAATGTGGTCGCGGACAAAACTGATTTTGATGCGAGGCTGGCTACCATACCGTGGGACGATCTCCTCGTGAACATATGCCGCGCTCTTACAGACCTTGCTCAGCCTGCGGATTTGACAATTACTGATACTACGCGCAGTGCGCTTCGAAAATTGTTATCTTATTGCATCAAAGAACACATGAGTAAATGCATGGCACCTGCACTCGAAGCTTTGGTCGCCTGGGGAGAGCAAGATGTTTTGAAATTTATCGGGAAGCTGTTAAGCCAGCCCGACGATAACGAGCAAATTGCAGCGCTCGGTGCTCTCGAAAAACTGGCGGACTATTTTGATCCCGAAGCCTTGCGTAAGTTTATTGCACTCGAATTCCGCAATCCATCCGACCACGATAACGCGGTCACATTGATGTACCATCGCGCCGCGATCGCCTTGCTGAAAGCCCATCCTTCTCTGGGCGAAACCGAATCCATTGCGGATGCGCTTGCTGAAGCGCGCACTCTCGGGAATTATGGAACCGAAGCATGGCACCAATGGCGCATTATCGAATGCGAAACTGTTGCGCGCTTCCCCGAACTCGACATCAATTCGATTTCGCACCACACGCGATCTGCCGATATTAAGGTCAGAACAGCGGCTTTGTCGGTTTTCACTGTTCGCGGTATCACACCGCCTGCGGTGCGACCAGTTTATTGGCCCCTGGTCTGGCAAACTGAGTAAGTGGACTTGATGAGAAACCAATGGACTTCTTGAAATTAATAGTCCTCTAATGCAGACACAGGGCTTCGTTCAACCGCTAGGCTTCGTTCCGCTAGACCTCGTGCATCACTGCACTTCGTCAATCATTGACCTTCGTGAAACAGTGGGCTTAGTGTTACCAGCACTGAGTAGACCAGTGGTCATCTGAATATAGTCTTCGATAATCAAATGGTCCTCCCGAAACTCGAGAGGACCACTCAATTTTGTTTTGTTTTGCGATTATGGAGAAACTGTTCCGTTCTGACCGCTGCTGCCATTCGGAGCGTCTTCGCCGAACTCAAAACCTCCGGTGCCGCCAGCGCCACCAGGTCCGCCCACTACGTCAGGGGTCAAGCTTGGCGGGAAACCGGAAGTGGTTACTTGTCCGCCGTTACCGCCGTTGCCACCAATTGCGCCTGCTCCGCCAGCGCCAGAACCTGATGCGGCACCGCCGTCGCCGCCGTTGCCGCCGGCACCACCCGTCCCACCATTGGAAACGATTGTAGTTGTCACGTTTCCTGTTCCTGCAGTGCCCAGATTGATTTCTCCGCCAAATCCTCCGGTCCCGCCGACACCGCCGATAGCACCATCAGTAGGTGCTCCGCCTGCGTCGCCGCCGTCGCCGCCAAGACCACCGGCTCCGCCTACATTGCCAGAGGCATCGAGGGAGTTCAATGTGATGTTACCTTTAAATTTGAGCGCGGAAATCGAACCGCCGAGTCCTCCACTTCCTCCTGCGCCACCAGCAGCAGCGACGCCTCCATTGTGGTTATTGCTATCTCCGCCGTCACCGCCGGCGCCACCAGCTCCGCCAACTCCACTTAGAACGCTGATGTCGCCACCAGCTAGAGTGAAGGCCGTGAATTTCACGGTGCCACCATTGCCGCCTGTACCGCCGATTGCGCCAATGGAGCCGATGCCCCCAGTGCCGGAATTTGCTTGACCACCATCTCCTCCAGCGCCACCGGCACCGCCTGCGCCACCACGAGCACTGACGTCGTCTGTGCTAGCCGTTCCCTTCTTGGTGATTAGAGTGATCTCACCACCCAGTCCGCCGTTGCCTCCGATCCCTGCAACTCCACCATTGCCACCAACGGTAGGGAAGTTACCTGCGCCCCCACCGGCTCCTGCGTTGCCACCTTTGGACCCTACGCCGCCCTCGGCAAAAATTGTACCGGTAACGGTTATGTTTCCGGATTTGGTGTTCAATAAAACGATACCGCCGGCGCCACCGTCTTGTCCAACCGATCCGTTTTCGCCGTTACCGCCATTTCCGGTTGTGAAACCACCCTCGCCGCCGGAAGCCCCAAGGGATCCATTACCACCACTGGCGAATACGGTCTGCAGGTTGATGTTCCGTCCACTATTGAGTTCAATTGTACCGCCCGCTGCCGATGCTCCGATTTCGCCGGCACGTCCGCCGACGCCTCCATTACCGCTATTGGGGATACCTCCATCTCCGCCGGCTCCGGCTGTTGAACTGAAGAGTCCGCCGTTGGCGGACAAGACCGTGATGATGTTGATGTCGGGATCGGTTTTGCCTTTGGTCGTGATCGAGATGGAGCCGCCGCTTCCTTGAGCGCCGCTGTTGCCACCCGCCCCGCCGGCGCCACCGGCAGCAGTGCCGTTAATGATGTTGCCGCCGTCACCACCATTACCGCCAGAACCACCACTGTTTCCGTCGCTCCGAATAATATTAGCCTCGACAGACGCACCGGAAATTTCGATGGTGCCTCCGGCTGCGCCCATGCCACCATTACCGCCGGTTCCACCTTCGCCACCATTGAGGGGACTTGCAAACGCGCTCTGCACTTTGCCGCCCACACCGCCGGCTCCTGACATTCCACCGCTGGCATCAACAACTCCGAGATCAATAATGCCGCCTGTGATGGTTATATCTCCAGCCGCTCGGACGCCTGCTGAAGAGCCTCCTCTACCGCCATCGCCGACAACGCCATTAGTGCTCTCTCCACCAATACCACCGGCTCCTCCGTTTCCGCCTAGCACTAAGGTCATGCCCCCCGTCGTTATAGTTCCCGGCAAGTTAATCACACTGCTGATTAATTCGATTGAACCGTTGGCGCCGCCGCTTGAGGCATTTCCCCCAATTCCGCCAGTGCCGCCAGTTCCGGACGATCCGCCGGCTTTGCCTCCGTTTCCGCCTGCGCCGCCATTACCAGCTTTTCCTCCGTTGGCAGTTATGACGCTTCCGCCACCGCCTCCTATATTAGAGCTGTCGTCTTTTGTTGCTGTTGATATGAGGATTGCCGACGCATTTCCTCCAGCACCACTGGCGCCGCCATTTCCTCCAAAGCCGGCATCACCGGTTGTGGAAGTGGCACCACCGTTGCCTCCGATTCCGCCATTACCTCCGGCGCCGCCTGCTGAGATCAAAGCGAAACCGCTATCGATATCTCCAGTCCCTGCCGAAATAGTGATCAGTCCGGCCGTGCCACCAGTTGCTCCGTTTCCGCCTGCACCGCCCGTGCCACCGGTACCGGATTGAGACGCGCCGCCCGCTCCTGCATTGGACCCATTGCCACCAGCTCCTCCTTGAGATATAGCTACGGCGAGAGTAATATCCCCAGTCCCGGATGTTTCGACCAGAATAGTGCCACCAGATCCGCCTACGGCACCAGCGGCGCCTGCACCGCCGGTGCCGCCGCTACCAGTCACGCCGGAGCCACCATTCGCTCCCTGTCCTGCACTCCCACCGTTGCCGCCAGTCAACACTACAGTGACAAGGTCAATGTCACCTCCGTCGGAGATGGCTGTTAGATTGCCGGCTCGACCGGCCGCTCCGCCGACACCACCTGCGCCACCACTAGTTCCGGTTGTTAGATCGGAACCGATACTGCCGCTGCCTCCTTGACCTCCCGCTCCTCCTTGAAAGGCCAGCGTGCCCGTAGCGACAATGTTGCCAACCGCCGTTAAGGTCACGTCGCCAGCTCGGCCTGCCGCACCGCCAGCGCCACCAATGTTGCCGGCTCCTCCGCCTGACGGAGCACCAGCTGCACCCGCGGCGCCTGAGCCTCCGGAAGCAGCTACAGCATTACCTACATCGATATTGCCCGTGGTGGCAGTGATTATGACATCTCCAGCATCACCACCGGCTCCACCGGCAGATCCAGCGACTGCCGCTGGCGCTCCATTAGAACCAACGGTTACTATTATGCCATCAATGTCGACATCACCGCCGGTGATGGAAACGTTGCCTCCCTTTAATGCGGTGGAGGTTCCGGACGTTACCGTTGCTTGATTACCAAAACCTACATTAGCCAGACCTGCAGTGGCAACCAGGATATCGGCGCCAGCGGTAATCAGCTGCCCGCTCTTGATTCCTCCAAAAGCGAGTTGCTTGCCTGCCTTTATGGTGCCATCGGCCTTACCGGTCGCGTCCACAGTGAGCTTCAAAGCTGCCTGCGAATTCAATAGAGTAATCGAACCTGGCGCTCCCGCGCCGCCTGCGGTGACGATAAATGGCGTGTTTATCGCGTTAGCGTTCTGTCCGCCCGCAATTATTTGAACAGAACCGGAGCCGCCGGTGCCTGCGCCGCCGGTCAGGACGGTCGCGACATTCACAGTGCCATTTTCGCCAGCCTTATTGGCTAATGCGATTATGTCGACTTTGCCACCGGAACCATTGTTGATGCCAAATGTATTAATAGTCGTTGACCCGAGAAGTACGCTCCCGCCAGTCGCCGACGCTTTTCCGACTTGAACGGAAGTACCCGGCGCGATTGCACCACCCGGTCCCGTGATCGGTGATGTTGTTGGAACAGCACCATTAACTGCCTTCAACAGCGCCCCTGCGATAATCGTTACTGGTTGACCCTGATCGCCATTGCGTGCCACGATTGAGCTGCTTGTTCCGTTATCGGTGATGTCGCCGCTTGCGAGAATTGCCAGTGCTTCGCCAAAAGTCAAAGTGCCGGAAATCGAGATGTTTCCTGCGTCATTAAAGAAGGTTGGATCGCCTGAGATGACACTTTGTCCAATGTCCAAATTGGCAGTCGATGCTCCAATGTGAGCGATGCCTGCTGAAACTTTGAGCTGACCGGTCAGGTCGCCTACGATACCATCTGCGCTACCATCACCAGCGTTGATTAACAGCTTCTTCGAGTAATAATCACCGTCCTGGAGAAGGATTGCGTCATTAGCGCCAAAACTGTTACTGCCGATTGTGATGTCACCGTCGTCAGCACGGAACGTCCCGCCCTCGGAATTGATTGATACCAGGTGCGGTGTGCTGCTCGCTTGTAATTGATCTGCGATATAGATATTACCGCCTGTCGCACCAATGAAGCCATTGTTCACGATGGTGCTGCTCTGCAAGCCCAAGTTGTTGCCGGCGATAATCGAAGGCGCGCTTGCGCTGCCAGGTTCGGCGGTATTGATGATCGCACCACCTGCGGTGAGGCTGACGTTGCCACCACCAGTAATGTTGCCGCTATTGATGATGTCAGTGAGTGAGTTGAGATTCAGGTCGAGTGTGTTGATGCCTGAATCGATTGTTGCAATACTGCCACCGGCTGAGTTGCGAATATGGTTTGCGTTAATCGTCGCTGATAACACTGAAGGATCACCAGATCGCACAACGAGGTTGCCTGCGTTGCGGAGGTTGCCTGATATGTTGAGCTGTTGCGCTGACGAGAAGTCACCAGTAACGGTGACATTCTTTGGAATATAAAGATCTGTTGTCTTGTGCCGCATCCAGGCGAGCACAGCAGCTTCCGCTCTTTCATCGATTGGAATTCGTTGTGTGCGAGCGACGGTTCCGCTTCCAACTGGTGTTGCATGATCCGCTACTGCTTGTGCCATGCGCTCAGCTACGTTGGCATATTTCGAATGAAAATCGAGATACGATAACACCGCGGCGAAGAAATCTTCCTCATATGCTGCTTGAGTTTTTTCGCGGCGAATGAGATCGCTCGCCTTTCTTTTTTGATGAGCAGGCGATTCTCGTTCGATAATCAGTTCAGCTTTGATTGTTTCGATGGTGGCAGATGGTGCCCAGACGCCGCGGGAGAAAATCTTGCGACCCTTCTTTTCTTGAACTACCCAATGGTCGCCGGCGGCCTTGACGCGGCGAGTGAGCGCAGCGTCGCCAGGCGGGAGCAAGACCCAACCTTCCACCACGGTCAACACTCGACCGTCCGATGCAAGCACGGTGTTCGGCGAAGGACCGGGCGCGTAGCTGATTTCGCAACTGGTAGCCACTGGAATCTCCAAGTACTCAACGAAATTATAATCCAAAATTCAAAACCAAATGCAGCACTGGATCAAGTCACTTAAAGTGGCACTGCATCACCTGAGCACTCGATGAGAATCCGAAGGTTTTGATCGCCATCATCGCCTTTGCCCAATCCATGTAGTTGAATAAGTTTTTGATGTCCAGCGCGTCGCACACTATATTCCAATTAAAACTTGCGTCCCTGACTACAGTCACAACGGCAAAATGCGGCTTTCTTAGGTTTTGTTGCTCGCACTAGTGTATTGTAGCTGCTTCATTTCTATGCTTCCTTTGAGCTGTTCAGAAGGCAAGCCGAGATCTGTATTGGGAGAACGACCGTGAAGAAATTCAAGAAGAGTGCTTACGCCATCGCAGTTTGCGCCGCATTTGCCCTGACGATGCAGGCACCTGCCGCAGCTGGTGGACACGACCGGGGTGTCGACGCTGTCTTAAATCACGCGCTTAACAAGCAGCACGGCGGTCGTCAAAATAAAGATCTTTTCCTTTTCCAAAACGGCGAATTTGCGGGTTCTCGAAAGGAAAACCGAATCTTTCGAATGGAGAATCGGATCGGGGTAAATACAGCTGCCTCGATTAACGCCATGCAGGCGCAGCGCCCGACGATGCATTCGATAAGACTGAACAATCTCAATCTGAATGGTTTGCCTACTGATCTTGATTTGAAGTCTAAACGAGACAATTATGTTCTGGGAACTCTCAACGGCAATGTCACCATCACTCGCGGCGGAGAGTCGGTTGTCGTTGATGGCAGCACAAAACTGACAGCTGCTGAAATTGCGGCTGTCTATCAGGTTCTCGGTGAAGGTGGACAGAGTCTGACTTTGGGCAAAAAAGGCAATGCCGAAGGTGGCAGTCTTGCGCTGGATGCCGCAGCAGTAAACGGTCTCACCGGTCTGAGCATTCCGAAGAATGTGACGATTACCGGCGACTTTGCCGCAGCTCAGCAACTGGGTATCAACGGAGATCTGCATAATGCAGGTAATCTGTTGGTGACTTCAAGCGACCCTTCCGTTTTGGCTGCTACCATAAACGCAACCAATATTCGAAACACAAGAAGCGGTAACATCGGCACCATCGACGCTGGCAGCAACACTCTTGATCTGAATTTGTTTGCCAGCATGGACATTGTCAATCACGGCCGCATCGCCGGTAATGGCAATGTCAATTTGACTGCCGGTGGTTCGATTTTGAACGTGCGTGAACCTGGCAGCAGTGCTGATGATCTGGCTCCAACGATTACTGCGGGCAGAAATCTGAGTTTGCAAAGCAGCAACATCGCCAATCAAGGAATATTGGCTGCCACCACAGGTAATATCAACATCGCAGATCAACTGCAGTCAGGTGTTGGCAATCACTTTATCGTTGTTAATGGACAAGGCGGAACGATTAGTGCGGTTGATGGAGACATTACGATCGGCAGTAACAGTTTTGTTGAGACCGACAAGATTGTATTAGCCGGCGGTGACTACCTTTCGAAGAAGCTGCTTCTGAACGCTGGAGAAGGTTCAATATATGGCACCGTCGGTGATGTCACCGGGCAGGTAAAGACTTCGGCGGGCGCCGCGCACTTTGGCGTTTCTACAGGTAACCTGGATCTCGGGCAGAGCGTGATAACGGGCGATCCGACTTTCTTCAACGACGCTGGTCAAATAACGATTTCGGGTAATTTGATATACGGCGAAGCGATCACGATTCTGGCATCAGGAGATATAAGAGATAACGGCTTCCCTTTCGTAATCACGACACAGGGATCACCTGTAACACTGATAGCGGGCGCAAAGCTGAAGGCACTAGGCGGTGCTCAATCTGAGTCATTCGCAGAAGATGGTCGACAAATCACTCAAGGTTCAGTGTCGGTTTCTGGGGCATCGAAAACTGGCGGCAGTATTGACGTTTCGAACACCCCGATTTCTACGGTTGACGCCTCAGGCGGAGGCGATGTCACCATCATCGCTTTTGCCAGTAAGACTGGTGGCGGAATAGTAGAACTCGGCGGCATCGACGCATCTGGTTCTGGCTCAGGCAACAATGGTAGCGTGACAGTCTATGCAGGAAGCGCTGAAGCTTCTTCCGTCACGATCAATGCGCCAAGCATCACTACAGGCAACGGTACGGGCACGGCAGGAAATATCTCACTGGTTAATTCCCAACCGAAAATCAAAATGACTTATGACGTGACCGGTGCCGGAGTGGGGTCGATTAGCCCTGGAAAACTGGTTACCGGAAATATTCTTACCGGACCACTGACAGCGCATGGTGGCACAATTAACATATCAACCGCTGGTTCGGCGTCTCTCGGATTCTTTGGCGGGGCGACGAGTGTCGACGGACTTATTGGATCCGACGCTGGTTTCATCACAGTCACTGCAGGAACAGTAAATCTGTACGATAATCTCTCGTCTGTTGGTGGAAACGGCTTTAACGTTCCTCTTGGCGGGTTTGGCACTGATGGTGGCGCCGGCGGTGACATCACCTTGACTGCAACAGATGGCAGAATCAACATCTTCAACTCTACATTCATCGAATCTCGTGGCGGCGATGGTGGCGCGGCCTCCACCGCGAGTGCTCCTGGTTCTAGTGCTGGCAACGCAGGAGCGGGCGGCAGATCCGGAAATATCTTATTAACCGCTACTCAAGATATAAATTTGACTTCTTTTGGAATCGCCTCACTGGGCGGTAATGGCGGAACAAGTAGCAATGGGGCGGATGGAGATTCGACAGCGATTAATGGAGGCTCCGGTGGAAACGGCGGAGCGGGCGGCGACTCCGGCAATATATCAATTACTTCTGATGGATTCGGAATTGGAATAGATGGTTTCGTACGCACTATAGGTGGTATCGGTACCAGTGGTGGATTGGGCGGAGCGGCCGACACTGTTGTGACCGGCGGAAGCGGCGGCGCGGGTGGTGACGGCGGCTTTGGCGGCAGTTCCGGAGATATTGCAATTATCAATGCCGGCAGTTTTACAACTCTCGATGCCAACGTAATCAGCCAAGCTGGAGTCAGTGGCAGTGGCGGTAATGGTGGCACCGGTAGTGATGCCTTCAGTGGCAGCGCCGGCGCAGCCGGCAATGGCGCAGATGGCTCTAATAGCGGCAACATAACTATTGTTCAATCAAATAATGGAGACATCACTTTCGGTGGCGGGGTTTCGATTGGCACTGTTGCTGGAGGCGGTGGCGCCGGTGGTATCGGCGGAAATGGAATAAATGGTGGATCCGGTGCAGATGGTGGGATCGGTGCTAGAGGCGGAAGCGCTGGTCAAATCCTAATGACCAACTCGGGCTTCGGCGATACTTTCGGCGACGTGACCAGCCAAATCTTTGCAGTCGGTGGAGTTGGTGGAAATGGTGGCGATGGCGGTTTTGGCGGTGGAAGTGCCGGAACCGGCGGCAACGGAGGCAATGGCGGTAACTCATTAGGCAATGGCAATACCGGTTCTATAACTATCGATGCTCCGGATCTTGACTTCACGGGAATTATAGCCGCCGCTAGCGGATCGGGAACGGCGGTCGGTGGAAATGGTGGCAATGGTTCGGCGAATGCCGGTGCCACCGGCGGTAATGGCGGCAATGGTGGCATTGGCGGAAATGGTTCCAGCGGGGGGACAATCACCGTCACTGGTGGCAACCTCAATCTTGGAACGGTTTTGGTTGGCGGTTCTGCTGGTTATGCAGGAGGCTTCGGTGGAGCGTTCGGAAGCAATGCCGGATCCACGGACGGTAGCGCCGGTTCTGGCGGCAACGGCGGGAACGCTGGTTCCGGCGGATTGATTACGATTTCCGGAAGTCTGATCAATGCGAGTGTGTTGTTTGCTGATGGTGGAACTGGCGGTCAAGGAGGAAATGGCAATAGTGCCTCAAACTCCAACGTGTTAAGTCAAAATGGTGATGGTGGCGATAGTGGTGCCCAAGGTGGTGGCGGAAGCATCGTCCTTTCAACAAAAGGAAAAGGAACGCCGGACGTGAATGTAACTTCGATCCTGGCTAGCGGCGGCGCTGGATCCACCTCAGGTTCTGGTGGCACGACTGCCTCCAGAGGTGGTGGCGCAGCCGGTGCGATCGGTCAGTCCGCAAATGGCGGCACTGTGAGTATTTCGAGCGCGCGTGACATAAACCTGACTGATGTGTCATTGGTTGGCGGCAGTGGCGGTATATCCGGTATTGCAGAGTCCGAAGCTGCTGGTGCAAATGGTGTTGCTGGTGGTGCCGGCGGCAGCTTGTTCCTGACAACGAAAAAGGGGAATATATTCTCCGTGAATACCGGAACGCTTAACTTCTCAGGTGGAAGTGGCTCAGACGGCGGTAATAACGGTAGTAATTTCTCCGGAGCGGCGGCCACTGGTGGAAGTGGCGGCAACGCCGGACTGCTGACGGTTACGGCGAAGGGGAATACCAACTTGTCAGGCGGGGTGGTGGGCGTTGGCGGAGCTGGCGGTCAAGGTGGACTATCAGGATCTGGCGGCGTCGCCGTGACTGGAGGTACCGGTGGTGTTGGCGGCACCGGTGGTGATGTCTCAGTGAAAGCAGCCGCATTAGAAATTGACTCCATGTCCCTTAATGGCGGCGCCGGTGGCAATGCCGGTCCGGGTGGATTTGGAGCCGACGAAACGGCCGGAGGCGATGGTGGAACCGGTGGTGCTGGTGGCACAGGTGGTTCTTTCATTACCGAGAAAATGAAGGGTAATATCGTATTCAGCGGCTGGTCTGCCGAAGGCGGAGCGGGCGGTCTTGGTGGCGCAGGCGGTAGCGGTGGTCCGACTGTCAATCCAACCGGTACGGACGGTGGTAATGGTGGCATCGGCGGATCCGGAGGATTCGGCGGGCAATTTCAGATAATCACAAAAGGATCCATTTCAACGTCTGGAGCCGTTAGTGCTCAGGGCGGAGACGCCGGCGATGGTGGCAATGGCGGTAACGGTGGTGCCGCATTATCACCTGGACTTGGTGGCAATGGCGGTGACGGTGGTAATGGAGCACAAGGTGGTTCGATCACGAGCTCTACTGCACTGCCTTTCGCAAACGCTAATGGTGGCGCAGGTGGAGATGGTGGCTCAGGTGGTGCCGGCACTCCGGCAGGACTTGGTGGCTTCAGTGGCGGTGATGGATTGCCTGGAACCGTTACACCGTAACGACCTGGCATCGGCTCCGATCTCAATCTATCTCCAGATCCCAGATCACTCATCTAGAAACAGTTCCAAAAATATCGCACGCCTTGGTTAGTGATTAGATTGGCGCTCAAATACGTGAACGAAGAAAAAGACAAAAACGATTCATCCAATAATGTATTGGGAAAGACGACAATTCGCTCGTTGCAAAAGCTTTGCGAGGCGTTGCAGGACAAAAATGCAGCGTCTTCTGTTCCATTCCTGTCGCGAGAGTTTTGCTATTAACATTCAGTTTAATACCATCTAAGGGGCCTTCGGAATTGTTTGCTTCTTCAGCAGTTCCCTTTTTAGATAAGCTGTCGTTTTTGGAAAGTTATCCAATACTGGAAAAACATCGTGGTGCCCTTCGCCGCCGATTAACACTCCGATGATTTCAGAAGTCCCCAAACCGATCGAATCTTGGTCTCTTTCAGTTGAGGCAGCAAAATTTAGCTTAGCCAGAGGCTGCATTTTGTCGACGTCCTCGTAATACACTTTTGAAAATTCTGGGTTATTTGAAACAACGCCCATGCAATCGTTGATGGAGTGACCAAGAAGTTGGTACATGTTGTCTTTCATCTGATCCTGCGAGCGAGGCGTCTTTAGTTCCTGGCTGCCTCGGACTTTCTCGGATTCGTAGAGCCAGACATCGCGCCCGTAGGTTCTGCCTGATTCCTCGCCCATGGTTTCATCGTACGGTCCAGGTTTTCGTCCGTCTCCAGAACCAGGCCAATTGTCTTCGATATTCGGGGCGAGATTGATCGTCGCACCGCCCTTCTCGAGCAGCTGGTATATGGTTGGAGGAAGTTTTCGCAGAACTTCTCTGCAGGTCGCGACAGTGGCTGGTCTGACAGGGGCATGTCCGAACTTGGGAGCGACAACATTGATTCGATCCATCATCGGACCGGAATTCGAACCAATCGGCATCGGATGCTTGTGTGCTCGGTCCCCGAATCCTATGCCGACGGCAAAAAGGATTGCACAGCAAGCGATTGCTGCAACGGCGAATGACTTAGGTCGTTTTTTAGACATCTTGCCTCTATCATACTGTCTTTCTATCGCCTTGGAAACCTCAAAACTTGAATAGCATCACCTCAGCCGACGGTGAAATTTGGCGCGCGAATCTCAGCAGACAGCCTGAAGCCGCCAGCGTTCACTGTATATTCACGTCGACCATTTAGCCTGTATCTCAGGGACCTCAAAGTTTGGTTTCAGACCATGCTCAACGTCTCATGGCGATGCAATCGGATGCGATGCGAAACAACATGAAAATTCTTGCGATTCTAAGTTTTCTTGACGGTGATAGAGCTTCTAAACCACTGGAAGAACTCCAGCACGCGCAGCATAAGAGCAGTTGGAGTCGATGGATTCCCTTTGTTGTTCTACACGCTCCGTTTCTTATGCTGTTCGCGGTGGGCTGGAGTTGGCAGGCTGTTGCACTGTGTGTTGTCCTGTATCTCATAAGAATGTTCGCTATCACAGGTTTTTATCATCGTTATTTTTCGCACCGAACATTCAAAACTTCGCGAGTCCTTCAATTCATCTTCGGCGTGATCGGTGCCACCTCTGTGCAACGCGGACCGCTCTGGTGGGCAGCGCACCACAGGGGACACCACAGATACTCAGACAAAGAACTGGATGTGCATTCACCAGTGGTAAGCGGTCTCGTCTGGTCACACATTGGTTGGATCACCAGCGACAAAAACATTCCGACGGACTACTCGCGAGTTCCTGATTTAGCAAAGTTTCCCGAGCTTGTTTTTTTAAACCGATTCGACTGGCTGCCAGTGGTTATACTCGCAGTTTCAGTGTTCGCATACGGTCAATATTTGCATGGCTTCGATTCTCGCGTCACTGGAGCGCAGCTTCTGGTCTGGGGTTTCGTCAGTACCATAATTCTGTTTCACGCCACGTGCAGCATCAATTCGTTCGGTCATCTAATCGGTAGCCGAAGATTCGACACCGACGACGACAGCAGAAACAATCCAGTGCTGGCGCTCTTCACGCTTGGTGAAGGTTGGCATAACAACCACCACAGATTTCCAGGTTCAACTAAACAAGGAATTATGTGGTGGGAATTCGACGCAACTTATGAAGTACTGAAACTCATGCAGTCAGTCGGACTGGTATGGGAAATTTCGAAAGCAAACTACGACCCGTCCGCCTGCAGCGCCAGCGACGATGGTGTTTCTCGACGTCCTCTACTGTCGCAGGATAGCGAAGTTGGTGTCCCTCTGCGTCATCAACTGTCACAGGATGGTGGAGCTGTTTTGGCGCGGAGTCATCCAGTTGAACTCTCGTCGGTTCAATTCAATAGCCAAATGGAAGCGGGCGCACGCAGTGGTTATGGTGATGTTTAACAAACGTGTTGCCATCGTCGGTAGTGGCATCGCCGGTTTGGGTTGCGCGCACTTCCTGAAAAACGAATTTGACATCACCGTATTTGAAAAAAACGATCGAATCGGTGGTCACGTCAACACTGTCGAGATTTCCGAACGAGGCAAAAGTATCGCTATCGACACGGGATTTATGGTTTACAATCGCACGACTTACCCTAATTTCTCGAAACTCCTGGACAGGCTCGACGTTGCGGTGAAGCCTTCCGATATGTCATTTAGCGTTCAAAACGATCTTCTCAACATCGAATGGTCCGGAACCGGGTTCAAAAGAATTTTCGCACGTCGAAGCAATTTGCTTAACGGAAAGTTCTGGCGTTTTCTGCTGGCAGTCGATCGTTTCAATCAAAAAGCCAAAGCAGTGGTTGAAGAGAATCAAAATGATTTTGTCAATCTCGAACAGTTTGCCTCCGATAATCAAATAGAGCGCTCGGTATTGGATCTCTATATCGTACCGATGATGTCGGCGCTCTGGTCAGCACCTCCGCAGGCGATGCTGCAATTTCCAATCGCGCTCTTGGCGAGATTTATGCATTCACATGGACTGCTCAGCATCTATGACAAATTGGCGTGGTACACCGTGGATGGTGGCGCGAACCTTTACGTCAAAGCACTAGTGGCACCGTTCAAAGACCAGATTAAAACAAATACTCCGATCGTCAGAGTGACCAAAGTCGCCCAGGGTGTCGAGCTAGAAACGTCAAGCGGTGAGAAGCTAACATTCGACAAGTGTATCCTCGCGTGCCACGCCGACGAAGCAATGCGGATGCTCACAGAGGAATCATCAGAAGAGAAATTACTGCTGAGCAGTTTCCCCTACCAAAGGAATATCGCAACACTTCATACCGATTCTAGTGTTATGCCAAGTTGCCGGGGGAATTGGGCGTCGTGGAACTATCGAATTCAGAACACCGGGCTACAGAACGATCGGCTACAGAATGATCGATTTCATGACGACCAATTGCTGAGCGACCCTGCGTCGAAAACAGCGATAGCAACAACTCATTACTGGATGAACAGCTTGCAAGGCGTTTCCGACCAGCAAAATTACTTCATCACCATTGACAGCACCAACGCAGTGAAACCCTCTTCAGTGCTTCGCCAGATTGAATATGACCATCCAGTGTTCTCAGTCGAATCGCTTAAGGCGCAAAGCCAATTAGTCGCAATCAATAAAAACGCAGACGCTCGTTCAGTTTTGTTGTGCGGTAGCTACTCCAAATTCGGATTTCATGAAGACGCGTTCTCTTCCGCGGTTCACCTTTGCGAGAGTCTTCTCGGGAGGTCGGTATGGAACTGAACTCCAAAATTGTGAAATGCGATGTGCTGCATACTCGCTATTCACCGAAGCTTCATAAGTTTCGCTATCCTCATATGATGTTTTTGTTCGACCTCGATGAACTAGAAGTTTTGGAGAAAAAACTAAAACTGTTCAGCCACAACGGCGACCGGCTCTACAATTTTCAAGATAGAGATTTCCTCGACGAGGGCGCGCAGCCGCTGAAATCGCGGGTTTACAAACTGCTTCGTGAAAACAATTTTGAAGAGATCCCAACTCAAATTTTGGTGCTCACTAATCCGCGAATCTTGGGATACGTTTTTAATCCCATTTCGATCTACTTTTGTATCAGAAAAAATGACGAACCTATGGCAGTAATTTGCGAGGTTTGCAATACGTTCTTTGAACGAAAAGCCTACTTCATTGATACTTCTAATCTGCAGCCAGGCACCTTGATCGAGCACGAGCAGACGAAAAATTTCTATATCAGTCCTTTTTGCAAACCAGACGACGTATTGAAGTTCAGAATAGAAATGCCTTCGGAAAACTTCGAAGTGTCGGCAACGACATTCCGAAATGGCGAGAAGATCATGGAGGCGAAGATGAAGGGAACCTCGATCGAACTTAGCAATGAAAACCTGAGAAAATGCGCGGTTCGATATCCCTTCGGCACGATGGTGGCAATAGCGAGAATCCATTATCAGGCGATGCTTCTTTATTTGAAGAAAATTCCATTTTTTGCAAAGGAAGAGTTTCCAGAACAACAAACAGATTTATGGCGCCCTCACAACAGTCTCCGGAGAACCAATTCGAATGAAATCATCAACGAAAAGTAGAGATTTGGAAACCGACGATTTCGCGCATCAAGAGAGCGCGCCTGGGTTCGTAGTTGGCGAGGGGCCGCCGCCTTCGGATACCGTCTCGACGAGAGCGGAATTGTCGCCAGCAACTGGTGCGTCGGATAATACCAGCATGAACAGTGGTGCACACGCGAGTCGAGAAAAACGGAGTTCAGAAAAACGGAGCCCAGAAAGTCCGAGTCCAGAAAGACCGAGTCCAGAAAGGCTGAGTCCAGAAAAATCAAGTCCAAAAAAGCCGAGTCGAGAAAAACCAAGTGCGCTCGATCTCTTCTGCCAGAAAGTGGTTCTGAATTCGCTGACTGGAATGCGACGAGGTTCACTCGATCTGAAACTTCCTGACGGTACATCCGCTTCGAATGGTTCAGTCGAGACCTCGTGCACAGCCCACATAGAAATAAACTCCTACGATTTCTTCAAGCGGTGTGTGAAGTATGGCGCGATTGGATTTGCCGAGGGTTACATCGACGGTGAATGGACCACGACAGATCTTACGGATGTAATTCGATGGTTCATTCTCAATTTGAATGATTCAACCGTTATGGAAGGATCAAAAAACCGTAATCCGATGCTGGATCTCTTTAACTTCGTAAACAGGCTTGGTCACTTGTCTCGCCCGAATAGCAAGAAGATCAGCAAATCAAATATCGAAGCGCATTATGATTTGAGCAACGAGTTTTTCTCACTATTTCTCGACAAGTCAATGACTTATTCGAGTGCAATTTTTACAAGAGCCGACGAAGATTTGTTCGAAGCACAGCAAAACAAGTACAAGCGTATCTGTGAATCTCTAATGCTTAATGAAAGCGATCATTTATTGGAGATTGGCTGCGGCTGGGGAGGATTGGCTGTTTACGCTGCGCGAAACTACGGATGCAAAATTACTGGTATCACAATTTCTCCTAGCCAGTTCGAATACGCAACAAAGCGAATCAAAAACGAAGGACTGGAAAATCAAGTTCAGATTTTGCTGACAGATTACCGAGATTTGACCGGACACTTCGACAAAATCGCATCTATAGAGATGGTTGAAGCGCTTGGAGACAAGTATGTCGAGACGTACTTCAAGAAGTGCGCACAACTTCTGAAGCACGATGGTCTAATGACATTTCAATTGATCGTCAGCCCTGACAGTCGATACGATCTTCTGCGCGGAAGTGTGGATTTTATCCAAAAACATATTTTTCCAGGCAGTTTGTTGCTTTCAACCGAGCGTGTAATCCGAGCGACCAGTAAGGTTTCCGATTTGCACATGGTCGAGTTCAATGAATTCGCCGAGAGTTATGCGCACACACTTCGCCTGTGGCGCGATAATTTCGAGCAGCGATTGAACGAAGTTCGCGCGCTTGGTTTTTCAGAGAAGTTCATCCGAAAGTGGATTTACTATCTCTGCTACTGCGAAGCGGCATTTGACATGCGGCAAATCAGCGTCGCGCAAATCACTATCAGCAGACCGAACAACCAATTTGTTCGGCAAAGTAAACGGTTGGGGTAGACGACATGGAAGAGCTTATTAAGAATCCCATTTTACAAAGTATTGCCGCGGGACTGGCAACATCTTGTCTGATGTTTCTGATTACATGGACTCAATCCGTAAAATATAAAAATGGCGCTGTTGCTGATTTGACATGGTCCTTCGGATTCGTAGTTCTGGCGTTAGTGTATTGTTTGATGAATGACGGTTGGTTAGTTCGAAAGATACTGCTAATGGTGCCTGTCACTATTTGGAGTATGCGACTCGGAATTTATATCGCTCGCCGAACATTTGCGCACATACACAAAGAAGATACTCGTTACCGCCATCTTCGAGAACAAGCCAAAGGCAACGAAGACATTTACTTCCTCTGGATCTGCGCGTGCCAAGCCGTTCTTCAAGCTGTGGTCAGTCTGCCATTTATAATTACATCTCTCGATAATTTCGAATCCATTCGCATTACGGAATACGCAGCATTGGCACTGTTTGTGGTGGCTTTCATTGGAGAGACCACTGCTGACAAACAACTGGAGAACTTCACAAAGCGAACTGATAAAACCAAGAAAGAAGTTTGCAAAGATGGTTTGTGGAGATATTCCAGACATCCAAACTATTTTTTCGAATGGCTGATCTGGTGCGCCTGGGCGCTTCTGGCGTTCGCGTCTCCATACGGATTCTGGGCAATCTCCAGTCCCTTGATCATGCTAGTCATGCTGCTCGTTTTTTCGGGTGTCAAAATCTCAGAAGAGGTCTCATTGAAGAGCCGAGGTGATGCTTATCGCCAGTATCAGAAGGAAACGAGTCCGTTCATTCCCTGGTTTCCTAAAACGAAGTAGACGTCGAATAGCAGGTTTCTAGTAGCAGGATTCGGATACATGTGTCGGATAGATGTGTCGGTTTTGATTCGCCAGGTCGGTTACATTTATTGGCACCGTTCCAAGTGATACCACATAGCTAATCTTAGGTTTTGCCTTTTATCGATTTTGACAATCCCGAAATGTTCAATAACGTCTCGATTAAGCGGCTGGTCCTGATCACGTAGACTCCGTCGACGGTTTCTTCTGAGAGCTTAAGCTTGGCACGCGTGAATGCAAGCACGGGGATGACGATACCACATCCTCTTTGCGAACTGATTAGAGAAGCTTGCTGTCTCACATTTGCGATGAAGTCATTGTCGAGCGGCTTATCATCTCGGAGCAGCTGCCGATCTCGCTCCGTAATGATACCGGCGTGCGATTTCACATCAATGGCGAAGACCTTTTGATTTGGAGAGGTGACGACGAAGTCTACATCGCCTCTGCGCGGGATCAGAACGTTTTGTTCTACATGCCATCCAGAGTCCTTGAGAGCACCAAGGATTTCAGCTACCTGGTCCTCGGCCCGTCCACCTTTTTCGGCGCGCTCCGCTGCTTGCTTCATGCTTTTGAATTCGAGGTAGAGCAACCGCGCCAGTGCCAGGAAGAGGCAAACCATCCAAAGCGGGGTGTCGAAACCCGCGGTGATAAAATAGCAAATGGGGATCGCGAGTGCGACAATCGACGCCCTCCGCAGATGCGTGGCTTTCCGGTGCCTCTGCAACGCGAGTTCTTTCGGACCGCGATAAGTTGCTTTTTCCACGTTCTACATCCAGGTTAAGAGCGGGAGTCGGTCGAGTATGATTTCATTCCCCGTTAATTGCGTTCACAATATTAACGCGAAAGAAGGAATTCCAATGCGGTTTTTCGAAATTTACGATGAAAAACGGCTATATTGTTGCTTTGTTCGGAGAAAGTGACCAGTATGAATATTCCTACGGCTAGTACGCCAGACGCCAATGCGATTTTTGATCCAATCATGGACCACTCGGAAGAGCGGCTGGCTAACCCGTACCCTGTGCTGGAGCAAATGCGACAAAGCGGCGGTTCTGTGATTTTTAGTCCGCGCGGGAATCAGTGGCTGGTGTTGGGATATGAAGAAGCTAACTCGATTTTGCGAAGCAAAGATTTTGGAAAACGTTTGCTTGAGAACTGGAAACCGCCCAATGTTTTTCTGCGCGGCGCGATGCGGATGCTGCGGCGGAAGCAGGGCAGTAGCATGCTGATTCAAGATCCGCCGGATCATACGCGGCTGAGATCGCTGGTGAATAGCGCGTTTACGCCGGGTGTGATTCATGGTCTCGAGGGACATATCGAAGAGATTGCAAATGATCTGATCGATAAAATGCAAGAGCGATTTAAAAGTGAGAAAGAAATCGATTTGATCTCGGCGTTTGCATTTCAGCTGCCGGTGATTGTTATTGCTGAATTGCTTGGCGTGCCGACGGAGCATCGGGAGAAGTTTAAAAAGTGGTCGAATGATATAACGTTGGCGTTTAGCGGATCGGTGAATCCGATCCGAATGGCGAAATCATATGTATCGATGCTGAACCTTCGATTGTTTTTGAGACTTGTGATTGCAGAGAAAAGAAGGAATCCAAAGAAAGATCTGATATCGGCTCTGGTGGCAGCGCAATCGGAAGATAACGATCGACTTTCCAATGACGAACTGCTTGCGAACACGGTTTTGATTTTAATCGCTGGTCATGAAACGACCGTTAATCTGATCAGTAATTCGGTTTTCAATTTATTGCAGCATCCGGAGCAGTTGGCGAAGATTCAGAGTGACCCGGAGTTGATACCAAATGCGGTGGAGGAGGTTTTGCGATTCGATCCGCCGGTGCAAATTATTCGCCGACTGGCAAAGAAAGAAACTGAACTTGGTGGCATGCGCATAAAAGAGAATGACATTCTCACTGTAGTCACAGCAGCCTGTAATCGCGATCCAAAAATTGTGAATGAGCCTGACGTTTTTAATATTGAACGCGAGCACATCAAGCACCTCACGTTTGGTGCGGGCATACATTACTGCCTCGGTGCGGAACTTGCCAGGACCGAAGGTCGGATTGCAATCAAGATATTATTCGATCGAATTCGTGATCTTTCGCTCTCAGACCGGCAGAGGACCTATAAAGGACCGTTTAGCCTTCGGGGATTCAAGGAGTTGTATGTTTCCCGGAAATAAAAAATGATGTTGGTTCAGCAGTGCGTCCAAATCACCGATTTCCTTGATCGAAAATCCGGACAGTGATCAAAAACTTCTGTTCGCGGATTGGCCGACAATCAGAAGTTTATGATCGCAAAAATTCTAAGGAGAAGAGTCGTTGATAGTGCTGGTTTTGACAGGATCTAACGCGTGGAGTTGTCAGTGTGTTTAAATGAACAGATGAACAAAACGCTTATAAACACCGTTATCGCCTCGTTATGCTTCGTCAATTTGACCTGCTGTCAGATTGCCTCCGGTAGTGAACTCTCCAGTTCTGGAGAGACTATTAAATCGGCTCCCTCAGGGAGCACACCTACGGGTGCTACTACGACTACTACTGATACCACCACGCCTGAGCGAGTAGAACGCTTTGTAAAACGAGTAGTAAATTTGCGGAATCTGCCAAAATTCACCAAAGCAAATATAACCGAATCGACCGGATTAAAGATTGAGTGGCATGGTGTCGCCATGTCGGTCTCTAAAGATTCCGGACGTGACAGTGACATCATCGATCACATTGAGGTCGCAAACGATCGCAAGGGACAAATCACCAGTGTGACACTGTTTCCGTCTAAAAATTTGACGGTCAAATCAGCAGACGTCACGAACTCGTTCGGTGCAGGACAGACGTCCGGCGTCACTGATTGCTGGTCGCACCTGCAGAAAAAGTACGGTTACAAGCGGGAGCTTACGAAAACGTACAAGAAATCAGGATTGGTTACTCAGTTTGATATCATTGTGGAACCGCATGAACGGCTGTATTCAGTCAGTTTCTTTCGATAAGGTTTAATTCGTCGGATCCTCTTTAGGAATTAGCTGTTTTGCTTTCATCAAATCTGCTACTTCTTTGAATACAGTGAACATTCTAAATTCAGAGTCATATGGTTTTGGATAGCCTTTGTCTGTGGGCACATTTGCGAGAATAAACATATCGGCAAGCAGCTCTTCATTCGGTCCGTCATTTAGATGACTGTTACCCTCGACCGGTTTTGACGACACAAAATATGTCCAATTCTTTCTATCCAGAGGTGTTAGTCGAGCTAAGCCGGCGTTGAAAGCGTTGTTAAACTCCGGAGAGCGGGCAAGGTGATTTGCTGCTTCGTAGTCCAGCGCGTGACCGAGTTCATGCCAGGCCTTTCGCACCACTTCCCATTGGGTCAGTCCGTGTTTCTCCGTTCCAACTTGCTTGGCAATCTCATTCGACTTTTGCATATTGGGTGAGGCTGCGGTATTCTCAACCATGACGACTGCACCGATGTGCGGTGAGTACATACCACCTGTGGTGGCAATGGAATCCTGACCGTGGCCTCTGGCAAGCATTTTGTCAGCGTTGGGATAAATTTGATTGGTATTCTCGGCGACCACAACGTGAATCTTGTGTGCTTTCATCATTTGTTTAGTCGATTCAGGAACGGTTTTCCACCAGTGATCCATATGTTTTTTATAGTCACTGGAAACGTTTCCAAAATAATGAACCTCATCACTCTTTGCTATTTTTTCTTTCAGGGTTTTCAGGTGATTCAATTCTTCCTTGGAAAAACCCTTCAGAAGTTCTGATGATCCGTCCAACACAGTTCTGTTCTTGCCTGTCTGTCCTGCCTGCGTCATCACATCAGTTTTGTTGTAAACATTTTTCCCTATTGCAATTTGATCTTCAGTGGGAATTTTGAACGTTCCAGCTGCTTCCAGGATTTCGTTTGCCTTAGAAGCAAAAGTGTTTTCAGTGTCCATGTTCGGCGATGGCAGAGCTTCTAAAACATTGGATGAATCAATTGGTTTTGTCCCCTGTGCTGAAATTGATACTCCTGACTGAGCATCTTCGATCATAAATGAACTAAAGCCCAGTGCTTTTTCGCTGGAGAATGAAGTGAAATTTTCCTGGTAAGGCTTAGCAAGCTCACCACCAGTCGATGATTCTATGGGCGGCTTCGGCGCATCGGGTGGCTTTTTGTTCACATCATCGTTGCTTTTTTCTACGTCCGTCATGTTTGTTTCGCCTCCAACAAACCAGGCCCGCTGTCTATACGTTGCATACCACTCAAAGGCAGGAGGTAAAACAGATCTATTATTATGTTTGTCGAATCGTGAGCAAGTTCTAGGTGATTGGGCACCGCCGCCGGTATCATCATTGATGACTACAGCAATTTAGTTTTAAGGATTCTTTAGCTTTTGAGAGCCTTGTTTCCAAGGTAGATTACGGTCAGAAGGGTACATTGTGATAACGCGCATAGCGAAAGTTGCGCTACACCTGGAGAAACTTTTTGCCATCAGTAATCGCCACCGAAGATCGGGTTAGGAAAAAGCAGAATGCTTAAACTGGTTTCGATTCCCATGTTGCTCTTGATCAGAGTGCTCTCAAGTGTTTTGTTCTATGGGACACCAGTGCTCGGTTTTTGGCTGGTTTCCTCATTAGCGGCATTCCTTGGTGGACCGCCGTGGATGGCGTGGACAGCAGGAGCATTCCTGTTTCCGATCATCCCGGGGTTGTGGGAGCTGCATGCCCACACCCATCGACGCGCCGATAGCAAACCCATCCTGAAGCCTCTGGAGCGGCTCGCCATAAGGACTTTCATCGTTGGCGCCGCATTCATTGCGGTTCTGTTGTACCTCTACCCTCAAGCTGCATTTGTCGCTCTTTCAACAAGAGGTGACTGGATGCTCGACGGTGTGAAGGATGCTCGCGCTGACAAGGTGCGCCAAGTTTTGTTCACTGCTGCCGGTGGCATTGAGTGGTTGCACGAAGCGACCAAGCACAATCCGTACAAGAAGTTAATCGATCCGGAAGCTCGCCAAATTGCAGAAGAAGCGACCAAGCAGCGTGAGGATGAGACAGAAAAATCGGAAAAATCGGACGAGAACACCGAACAAACGGTTGATCAAGACTCGCTTTTGTTCCGTCCTCCTCCGATAAGTCAAAATAATGGAACCGACGTGTCCCAGGAAGATGCAACTGATGTAGCGGAACAACAAACGGATACATCTGATCAACAAACCGCTGCAGTGAAACAAAAAACTGCCGATGCCAACCGCAAAAAGTCAGACAAAAAATGGCCGTGGAAACAATCTGCTCTGCACCCTGCAGTGGTGTCAATGCCAGCATCCGTTGAAACCAGCATCGAATCAGTCGCAAAGTATATTGCCAAACAGGAGAGCGATCCTGTGCTGCGCATGAAAGCTCTGCACGACTACGTGGCCGACCGAGTGGCATACGACAGTGTTTCTTTCTATGCAGGCAAATTTCCACCACAGGACGCTGAGACCGTGTTCAAGACTCGCAAAAGCGTGTGTGCAGGATATGCGAATTTGTTCTATGCGTTGGCAACTGCGATTAAGGAAAAGGTTATAGTAGTGGTCGGAAACGCTCGCGATATGTCGACTGGCGATCGGCTCTCACCCAGTGGACACGCCTGGAATGCGGCGAGCATAAAGGGTCATTGGTACCTGGTCGATGCATGCTGGGATTCTGGCTATGCCAGTCGCGAAAAGGGTTTCACGAAGAGCTATAACACGAACTATCTTTTCCCTCCGCCCGCTGTTATGCTCGAAGATCATTTCCCTGAAGAATCAACCTGGCAGCTGCTCGCGAAACCAATGACGCAAGGTGAGTTTTTGCGCCAACCGATGCTCCGTCCGAGCTTTCAGGCAGCTGAGCTCGTTCTACTTGCGCCCGGTCGAGCGCAGAACGAGGCCGACTCTAACGCAGTTGCAATCGTCCAAAACCCTGAGAAGGTTTGGCTCATGGCCTCACTTGAAGAGAATGGGAAACAAATTGGTTCCCCTCAGACCACTAACACTGAAACAGCAAGAATCGAGTTTCCACTGCCCGAGAAGGGAAAGTATCGATTGAATATGTTCACTAATGAAAAATCCGAATATGGCGATTACGAATTTGTCGGTTCAGTCGATTATGTTAGCCGCTAAACGAATTTCTTAAATTATCGTCGCGCTGGAATGAATCCGAGAGCGGCATTTGGGACTGTGTTGACCTATGTTTGGTGGTGTCTTCCATTGTCTACGTCGCAGTTATCTTGGCAGTCGAGAGATGCTGAAACTATCGTTTCGTTCTGCGCAGAGCGCCTTCGCAAGCGGAGATCTTGAAACGTCGCGCAATTGAATGCGCGGCTCAGTATTTGACCCAAACCGATTTCAATTTTGTAAAAGCATCCAGTGAGTGATGGCTCATCTCTTTACCCCAGCCGCTTTGTTTGAAGCCGCCAAACGGGCTGGCGAAATCATAGCAACCGTATTTGTTGACGAAAACCATTCCGGCATCCAACTCTGAGGCCACCCGATTGGCGCGGCTTATATCCGATGTCCATAGACCGGCAGCGAGACCATATACGGTGTCGTTCGCCATCGCCACGACCTCATCCTCCGAAGTGAACGGAGTGACTGTCAAAACGGGACCGAAAATTTCTTCCTGGGCCAGCCTTGATTTATTATCGACATCGGCAAAAATCGTGGGACGCACAAACAATCCCTTAGCGTTGCTGCCGGTTTGATCGCGATGGCCACCGGCAACCAGGCGAAGCTTTTCGGCTTTACCAAGTTCGATATACTTCATAATTTTGTCGAAGTGCGGAGCATTGCACTGGGCACCTTGTGTGGCTGATGGATCGAACTGCGCACCGCATACGGTGGCGGCCGCTAATTTCTCGAGTTCTGCCAAGAAGTGCTCGTAGAGTGATTTGTGAACAAACAGACGGGTGGGCTCAGAACACTTCTCGCCTTTGTGTGAGAACATTGCCTGAAAAGATCTGGTGATGGCAAATTCAAGATCCGGCACGTCGTCAAACACAATGTTAGGAGACTTGCCTCCCAGCTCGAGGCTCACTTGTTTTAAATTCGATCGCGCCGCGCCGGCGGCCACTTCTTTGCCGATCGCGGTGCTGCCAGTGAATGAGATCTTGTTGATACTCTGGTGTTCCGACAAGCTCGCGCCAATCTCTTGACCGCCATGAACAAGATTGATCACGCCCGGCGGAAGCGCAACTTCCTCGTCTAGAATTTGGAAAAGGTATGATACCGACAGTGGTGTGTAAGGTGACGGCTTAACGATCACGGTGTTGCCGGTGGCGAGCGCCACAGACAGCTTCCAGCAGGCAAGTAAGAGAGGAAAGTTCCAGGGAACGACCAGGGCGCATACACCAAGAGGCTCACGCACAGTGTAATTCAGAAAACCGTCGTCGACAGGGCAATTTTCAGCATAGGCTTTATCGACCCAACCGGCATAGTAGTCAAAAACATCAGCGGCTTCAGGCACATCGTCGTTGAACGCTTCAGTGTAGAGCTTGCCGTTGTCCAGAGCTTCCAGAGTGGCTAGCTCAACATGATGTCGACGAATTGTCTCAGCAATTGCTTTGAGGATGGTAGCGCGCTCCCGGCGCGGCATTTTACGCCAGGTCTTCGCCTGAAAAGCACAACGAGCAGCGTCGACAGCGTCGTCCAATTCTTGATTGGTGGTTTCGGCTACCTGACAAAGAAGCTCACCGTTAGCTGGATTTGTCGTGTCGATCAATTTTTTTCCTGACGCCACAAACGCTCCATTGATATATGAGCCTTTGTGATCGGACAAGAATGTTTCAGCCCAGGACAACGCAGGTTTTGGCAGGTCGGGCTGTTTTGTAATTTCTGTCGTCGCTATCGTGCTCACTTTCGTTCCTCTCTTGAGTCTGTTGTCCAAAATTTATTAGTCACATCTGATCTTTTTCGTCGGGCAGAGCAAAGCATGGTGTCAGCCCTATAACTGACTTTTAGTGCGATCAATATCCTCGGAATACTCGGTCAATCCACCTGAGACTTTTTGTTTCTGACTGCATCCAAGCAGGGCCAGTTGTTGGCAGCGCTCATGATTGACATTGATACCAACGATGCAGTGTTCGGTAAACATCACGATTGCACGTTCAATCACCTGCGCTGCATCCAAAACGCTCTTGGCCGCGAGACCGTCGAAAACATTCAAATTCAATTCGCCATGTTCTGCCGCTGATTGCACAACCCGATCAGCACCGAGAACCACCATACACGCCTGAATTAAACTCTCCGGCACCACCGGATTGATTTTTCCTTTGAAGAACGAAGAGCCTTCCATCACGGCGGGAAGAATCAGTTCAGAAAACCCACCATTGGGACCTGACGAGAGCAGGCGCAGATCTTTGGCGATCTTGATCAAACCTTCTGCGAGCGTTCGCAATTCGCCAGATACATCCGAGAGGTCGTCGATGTGCTGAGCGGCATCAAAGAGATTGTCGTTTAAAACCAGATCACGACCAATCAATCGAGAAAGGATACCGGGCACCACTTTTCGATAGTCCGGGTGAGCACCACTTCCGTCACCAATCACGGTGCCGCCCAGATTGACCTCGTCCATTCGTGAGTTCGCATCTTCTAGATGCTGTCTGCGCCGGGAAACAAATGTTTTGTATGCACCGAAGGTAGTGCCCATCGAAGTCGTCAGCGCGTCTTGCAAGCACGTTCTTGCCAGAGTTTCGACATTGAGAAACTCACATCGCTTTTCTTCCAGTGACTCAAAGAGAAGTTGAAGTGAATCAATCACCCTGATAATTCGCGCCTTCACGCATAGTCGAAAGGCTGTATGACAAACGTCTGAAGTCGACTGACTGAGATTTACGTGCTGGCGCGAGATCGGTGAGTAGTCGCCAACACCGCTGCCCAGGCGGAGATTCGCCAAGTTAGCCAATACTTCGTTTGCGTTTTGATTGAAGGCAATACTGCCGCCACCGTGCAACATGTCTACGACAAATTCGCTGTGGTGCGAGCCGGCAATCACTTGATCACAAGCTTGAACGATTGCCGCACACAGATCAGGCTCAAGAATTCGAGCTTCGAGATTGGCAGCCGCGCAGGCCTTTTTCACAGTAGCAAGAGAAACGATCAGATCCGGATAACTTGACAAAGAGACGCCAGAGAAATTCATACACTCCAGAACGCGAGCGGTTTGAATTCCATAAAGCGCCTGCTTCGGAATTTTCATTGAACCAAGAGAATCGCTCTCAGAGCGACTCTCTCCCAATTGAATCAAGCTGGTGCCAGGTCCGTTAATTGGACGTGACCGGCTCGGAACGGCCATATCTCATCTTCCTCAGATAGTCACTGCTAAGCGTTCCAGGTTTTGTGTCATAACCGAGCAAGGCGATCAGACGCAACTGCTCACCCTCTATCCGTGTCACCCGATGAAGTGAGTTGCGTCCTTCGAAAAGAACCAGAGAACCCGGTTCGATCTCGAGGGTGACAACTCCTTCGTTGGAGCCTTTCAATACACGCTTAACATGATCGTAATTCGGATTTTCACCGCTACGGATCATCGGAACGAATTCATACGCGCCCCCTTTCTGCGAAGATTGAAGCAAAATAGTTGTGACAAAATCAGTCTGATCGAAGTGCCACCGCAGATAGTCTCCATCTTTCATTACGGCGACGTTAAGCGCGCCCATCGGGTCTGCATAGCGAAAGATTTTTTCCTTGCCGAGTGCGTCGGCGAGAAAATCCATAAGACCGTCCCACTCATATAGTCTGCGAACAAGAGACGTTTCCGGCATTTGATCGTAGGCAATCGCACCAAGCGAAGTGGTGTCGGTCATTCGGCGAGGATCGTCCTGTGGCCAGCTCTCATCGATTTCGATAAGATAGGCATTTCCAGTCACCGTATTGTGGAAGGCTGTCGGCGCCATTTTCGTCGCCTCGACCACCATCTCCTGGACAATTTCTTCTTTGACGAAACCCTTTAGAACACAGGCGCCTTGCCTGATCATCTGCTCACGGCAGTGCTCGATCAGCTGCTTGTATTGTGGTGTGTCCCGCCGATCAATAGCGTACTTTTCAAGGTCGATAAACGATGTTGCAGCTTCAGCCGTATCGGCAAGCGCCGTCGCTCCCAGCTCGGTCATGATAGACACACTCCATGCGTCAGAAAATGTGATCGTACCGCTACTTGCGCGCCGCATATATGGAATGAGTGTATTTTTAGATCGGAGTGCCAAAAACAAATCCGAATGCCATTCTGTAGAAGCTTATCCCTTGCCGGTTACGAGTGAAGTTTGGCGGATTGATGGATGCAATCGCCACTGTTTCCAATCGAAATATCTAAACTTTGACTTTCAGGTCGTCCACTTTTCGGGCAAAATCAATGCCCTCATTCCAGGCTGCGCAAGTTCGAGAGAAGGGAGTCGGACGTGAATGAGTTGACTTCGCGGGCGGTGGCAGTTCTGCCTGCCGAGGCGCAATTGCTTCGAGTGGCTATTTGTCGGTTCCGTTGGCATTTTCAATAACCTTTCCAAGCTCGTTACTGAGCTCTGGGCGTGCTCTTTGAGCCTCCAGGCAAATCTTCATGACTTTCGGATGAGTTCTAGCATTTGACCCTAGAGAGAAGGATGCCGCTGCCCCAATCAGAATATCGCCGCCATGCCCTTCGCTCAGCTTAAGAGCGTCAATCACCCGATTGACATATCGTTCGTCGCCAGATGCAAAAAAGCAAGCCCAAAGCAAATCTAAAGCCCCGGGGCTTTGAATCGGTTTCTGATCAAACGGTTCTGCCTTACGCGCAAGCAATGCCAGAACATATTCCTTGTCCTCACCGGTCAGGCTCTCGGATAATTTTTTGAGCAGTGCAGTGCCTTGATCGGTTCTGGACTGCCAGGCAGCCGCCCATAATAATCGCTTTTGCGGTTGGCTAAACTCTTGCAGTTGGTTTACCCAGGTGGCGATGCGGTCGGGATTTCGGTTCATCAGCTCACTCAAGAATGTAATGAAGATGAACTGAGAATCCGGACGATCCAGAAAACCAGCCTTGTTCATTTGAATAAATTCAGACGGCACCTGCTCGGGCTCAGGCTTTTCATAGTAGTGCATCACCCAGTCACTCAACTGCTCGGCTTCCTTCATCTTGATCTGAAAGAAGAGGAAGGTTCCGAGTATCGCAACCACAACGAAGGCGACGACCGAAAGTAGAATTTTTCGTTTGCTCATTTTAGTTTCCTAACTGTGTTTCCTAATGACCACAAGCCTCAGGGCTTCGTCCTTCAGGGCGGTGATATAAGGTGAATGTGCGACCGCTCAGACCGTCAAAGGGTGTTGTTTCTGAGTATGTTCCCTGATTATCGAAATCGGAGCGCCACCGCATAACTTGGTGACCACAAAACGCCAATAAAGAAGTTATCGGACGAACCAGGGAAGCTGCTGCTGCTATGGAATGGACATTGTTCTTTTGGGACGTTAGCGCACACAAGCATTTCTTACCGCTATTGACTCTCTGGTAGCATCAGCTTCGGCTGTTTTCGCTATAGTGAGTCAACTTTGCGGTCGGTCGCGAACCCTCGATACTTTGAAATTTCAGATTCGATGTTTGCACTGCCTGGCGGATCACCAAGCCGGGTAGAGAGCTTTTGCGATAACACTCGACTGGCGGTCGACAGCGGAAGTGCATTATAAAAGAATGCTGCAGTCAAATAGAAACATCTACTTTTAAAATCGTCGTCCCGCGTCATGTCACCAGCTTCAAGGAAAAGTTCGACGGCTTCAGATCTCTCACGCAAAAGCATTTTAACGATTGTATCGTCGGTCAAAACATATTCAAGCAGAGCGGCTGAATCAACAACTCCGTCCAAGATAGCGGCAGCCTCTCGATCCGCGCCGGTTTTTCGCAACAGTATTGATGACACCAATCGAACTTGAACCGCGACCGGCTCGCTGAAATCATCGATGTGTTCTATTAGAATTTTTTGGTGTTTTGAAAACGCCTCCGGAGCATTGTGATCAAGATAAATTGCCGAGATCGCCACTATGAACTGGCACAGGTCATTGACCATCGCCAATTTATCCGTCGACAATGCGCTTTCTTTGCCACCAGAAAATGATTCCTGAATCAGCATCATGACGGTATCGCATACAGTATCAAGAACGGCAAGGGCGGCTCGGTCATAGGATTCGACTGCAACAACTGCAGTTTGCCAAATACAAATATTCTGACTGCTCGTAAAATGGCTGCGAGTACGCATGGAAACAATTTCCTTGATTTGAGTCAAATGCTTTCCACCCGCATCACCTCTATACACGCCGGTCAAGTGCGATGTTCTGACGACATGGTGAAACCACTCTGCATGGGAGCATTCGATTTGCTCCAGTGCTGCTATGGCTTTATCCAGAACCCGGTCAATGTTGGTGCTGTAATGGCCTTCCAATCGGTCGTACAGAATCAATGAATCTTCGTACATGTCACAGGCCGCCAAACGATCCGCCAGATACAATTCGATAAACCGTAAAATGCCCCGATACTGGAGATACTCGCTCTTGAAGATCGAGGGGGAATCGAAAGCACCATATATGATATCGCTTACCGATTTGCGCGCGCCCTCCTCACAACTCACAATGCAATCCACTAGGGTCTTAACTGTCAGTCTCCCTTCATCTTCTTCTCCTTCTGCTCCTTCTGCTTCTTTTAGGCCAAGTTGAGCAATAGACTCTCTAGAGACGACCTCTTTAAACTGGTCCGCAGCCATACGAAAAATTACGTCTATAAAAAAGCGGTCGACTCGTGATTCAAGCTCGATCTGGTTCTGAGAAAGCAGTCTGTGTAACTGGCTGAGCGCCTCCATGCGATTTAACAAATGGTCCACTTTATCGAGCATATTGTCTTTCAACATTACTTGCCCCAAGATCAAAACGGTTTTGTTCAACGAGGCGGCTACTGCAGCATCTATCAACACAGTTAGTTCATTCGAGGTTGGTTGCCGATTGTCAAAGTAACTACGCCTCAAACATTCAGAGATAAACTCGTCGTCGAGTTCATCAAACCATGTAATCCGAAAGACCGGTTTTGGCGCAGTATCACATCGAAGAACGTACATCAGGATGGAACAAATATCCATCAGATGATCATGGCGTTTATTCTCCTTCAGTCTCACGCCCAACTCTTGCAAAAATGCGATGCCGCGCGAGCGTTCGTAAAAAAGAATTTTATGTGCGATGCTTTCTTTGTCTACAATCTCGTTCAAAAGAGCGCCTGGTTGAAACTTGCTCCTCAGCATCAAAGCTGTCGCGCCGGTTACATCGCCCCTGAGATTGGAAGACAGGGCGGCGCAAAACTCCGCCATCCATAGCGCCTTTGTATTGCCATTTGTGCAATGCACAATGAGATTGTTGAACATGCTTTGCGCTTCGGTCCAATTTGATCTGATCGTGTAAATGTATGCCAGCGACAAAAACATTTCTCTGGCTGATTGATCGCACTGTGCTTGATCCTCCGGAGACAGCTGTTCATAAATTTTCCTTGCCGCCACAAGAGGAGACTCGGCCGACTTCAGCAGTCGTTTGTGAATGTAAGACTGTCCTAATTCGAAGAACAGTTGAAACGCTGATAGCCGTTTCGTCAACTGCAGACCGCGATTTTCAGCGTCCACCAGACGAGGCAAATTTTCCATTACTTCCGGTTTTTGTGACAGGAACCGAATGGCCTCTTTCCGCTCACCCCCCTCATTTCGGCAGACGGCATAAAGCAATAGAGAACGTTTGCGCAATTCCGGATCGATTCCCCATTTGCAGCCGCGCAATGCCATCGTGAAGAAGTTTGAGGCAACACGCCACTGGTTGCTGAAACAAAAGCAGTAGCCCAAAGATAAGTGAGTCTCGACAAGCAGTTTATCTGGCTCGAACTTGGTTTCATTAAGAGTAGAACGCGAATTAGGCAATGCAGCATCGACGAAAAACCAGCCAACCGCTGCGAGCCACAGGCTAACTGCGTTCCAGCCAACCACTGACACAATCATCACCGCAGAGAAAAACAATCCGGATAAGTAGATCGCGCGTGGAAGAAAAGCCCCCAGTCGCCTCGCGGCAGCCTTCCAAAAGTTTCGGTCATTTGCCAATATTTGGAACACATCAGCTAGCTCGAGATAGACCGGAATCGCGCTTTCGTAATTGCTCTGATCGAATTGCATGGTTGCTTTTTTCAAATTTCCAATACACCAGTGCCTCGGAAATTTTCTCAGATACCAGCTGTTGACGGATGCTCGGATATTTGCTGTTACGTTCCGATTTAGTAAGGCCAGTTTTACATGCATTTCTTGTTGCGGACGGAATGCACTGCCGGGATCGTAGGCTTCGCGGACAATTACTTCACGTCCGTCGGCACTTTGGATACGCGATATATTCTGGGGCAGCAGTTTGGAAACACGCTCAGAAAAATTTGCCACACTGGAGTTTAAACTCTGCACTGATTCAGAATTCTCATCAGAATCTTCCAGGAACAAGCTGCTCATGTCTGGCAAGAGACTGAGTTCATCAGCTTCTGCGCTGAGCGCTGGTATCGCGCTCGGTTCAACAGCGAGCATAGCGGTTAACATCAATCCCGCTTGTCGTAGTTCTGTGGCAGGATGTTCGAAGAGAATTCGAAATAATTCGGACCTCTGTGGGTTCAGGAAATCACTGCGTTTAAACAGTATCGAATCGTCACCGCCTTCGGCCAGTCGATACAATTCAGAATCGATCGAAAGGGCTAGCAATGAAAAGTGAATCAGCCAGGCGGAAAAATTGTCAACGCCCGGATCGAAATCTTTGGCGCTGCGAAGCGGATGTTGAAAGTTGGGATGGCCAACCTCTGGACTTTGCCAGCCCTTCAAAGCCGGCACGTAGAGGGCGTCGTAGTCGACTAAACGCAGTCCCGCGTCCGTTACAAGAATGTTGCCGTGTTGCAGATCACCGTGGGCAATTCCGGCTCTATTCAGGTCGAGAATCAGTTCATCGAACTGCTTCAAAATATCAAGCACCAGGTGTTTCTTGTTGAAGTTTTCATCTAAAAATTTTTCGAGTGTGCGACCTTCGACCCACTCCATCTTGAGGATGGGATACCAGTTTCCCTTAATCTTGATGCCTTGTTCCAAAAAGTAAAACGGAACGGTTGCTTCCAGATCATCGAACAAAACAAATTCGCTAATGAATTTATATCTTTCCTGGTGATCAGGTTTGTTATTCAAGAAGCAACGCACCGCCCACGGTGCATCACCAGAATTGATTTTATAGACACTGGCGAAAGCTCCCGACATAACCTTCGGCAGCCCAAGTCGATTAGACTCAACCGTTCCGGCTCGCAAATCGCGATCGACAAAACTCGTGGAAGGGTTTTGAATCGCTTCGTTGTAATCTTGAGCGCTGGGCCAATACAATTGGAGTTCTCGTTATTTAGGAATTCAGGAATGCTCTCAAGGGAAACCGGCAGCAATGATTAAGGCTAAGGTGTTTTAAGTGGTTCCAGGCTGGTTGATGATGCTCGACGGCTTACCGAGGCGGAGCGGATTTTTCTTAGTTCGCCTGTTAATACCTCTATTTCATTGTCCGGTCGATTCATTGCTTTTAACAAACGTAATCTGCCCTCAAGAATGAGCTGCCGCATCTTATTTTCAAGTTTCACCGTTTTTGTGAGCTGGTAACAACGATTGTTATATTCTAGTGCATTTTTGTACTGCTTATTTTTGAAGTAAATTCTCGAGGCATGCTCCAATGCCATCATATGAGCGTATTTCTGTGCGTCAGATTGAGGACTGAATTGATCAAAACCGTTGACTGATTTCAGGTAGTAGTTAAGGGCAGATTCGCTATCGCGCATGCTTGAATAACAATCTCCAACATAACAGTAGAACTGTGGAATCGTCGGAGACCGCGAATCAATTGATTGTTCTAGCTCGATGACCTTCTTGTAGTAGACAATCCCTGCATCAAAGCCCTTTCGTGTTTGCTTTTTGTTTTCATCTTGCGCTAATTGCCCGTAGAGATTGACGATTTCCTGCTTGCTGAACCCGACTTCTTTTGCGACCGTCCAAGTTTCTTTGTCAATCTTCGCTTCGATATGATGGTCTGCTAATTTGTCAGTGTCCCTCAGAATATTAGTAATTAGAACTCGCACTTGGCTGGTGTCGCCCAACTGGATCGCCATCCTAAGGGCCGTTTGGTAATGCTGTGTTGCACTTTCGATCAGTGATAACTCCCTCTCGAGGTCGCCGATGTGGATGTGGTATTGGCGCAGTCTGGGACTGCCTTTGCCGTATGCATCTGTAGCTTCCCTTAATAGACTTTGAAACTGTTTTCTCAAGGCCTTTTTGTCGTTCTCTGTTTTGCTTTCATTACTTATCTGTGCTTCAGCCGCTCTGAGGCGATCTAGAAACTTTGAATTCTCGGTGTAAAATTGTAGATCTGGAAATTTTCGTTGCAATCGTCTAACGGCATCTAATGTCAACGGATCGCTCTGACCGTCCGTTGTTCTGGCTTGTATAACGCACTTGGGAGCTATGAATTTTGCAATCTGCAGAAAATCACTTTCCTGAAAATCGTTTTTGGTCAGGATTATTTTCTCCAGTCGAAACAGATTGCGAAGTTTGGACAGCCCTTTTGGTGTCACCGCAGTGGCTGACAAATTGAGCGATGCAAGAGTGCTGATTTTGCTGATGTAAGTTAAACAAGCATCGCTCACTGCAGTGTGACTGACATCGAGCGAGCGTAATTTCAAGGGCGTTAAATTTTGAAGTGCGGCATCATCAATGTCCGTGTCGCTAATCAACAAAATCTGCAGATTCTTGAGACGACCAACATTTTTGAGTGTTTTGAGTCTCGTATACTTTGCCGTCAACGATATCACCTTTTCAGGCTCTTTCATGTTCAGTATCGATTGATCATCGAAGGCATTGGCACTCACATTTATAATGGCGTCCCCATAAGGATTGTTGGGCTGTGTCTGTTCAATTTTCTTTTTGATGCCGGGTGGCGCGGACTCAATCGGTGTTGTCCCCGGAAGAAATTTCGGCATAGCCAAAAAAACGCCAGTTAGAATTAAAAAGATTGTTCCAGTAAAAATTGCGACAGTCTTGGTGGTATCACGTTTGGTGTCATGAAAAAATTCATCGGACTCTGTCATGGACGGTGCAGCGAGATTATCTTGCAGTTCCAACAGCGCTGGTATTATTTCGCTATCGAGGTCAGGGCGGGAATCGACAGTTTTTGCGAGCATAGAGACAATCAAATTAATCAGCTCCGGGGGCAACATTTGTCCGTCGAATGTCTTCTCCAGAGGTGGGGTCGGGCTGTTTGAAATAAGCATGATTGTTTCAATTGCAGTTTCACCTGCAAATGGACATTTGCCCGCAACCCATGTATACATCAGTGCCCCGATAGAATAAATATCAGAGCCTGGTGTTATCGGAAGTGAACGAGCTTGCTCTGGGCTCATATACAGTGGTGTGCCGATGATTAAACCGGTATCTGTTAACTTCAGTTCGTTCTCTTCACTATAATCGACTAATTTTGCCAGACCGAAATCCAATATTTTTACAGTGATAGAGCCGTCCGCATTTATTCTGCTAAGGATGTTTCCTGGTTTCAGATCTCGATGAATCACTCCTCGTTTGTGAGCATGAGAAATCGCTGTTGCAATCTGAATAAAAACATCGAGAAAAAGCACATAATCAAATTTGAGAGCCTCACTATAGAGCGAGTCGAGCGGCTGTCCATCGAAATATTCCATGGAAATATACGCCAGATTTTTCTCCACACCAAAATCAAAAATGGTGGCAATGCTTTCGTGATTCAGCTTGGATGCTAGTTGCGCTTCTCGCTGAAAGCGCAAGATTTGTTTCTCCGCGGAATACAGGGGAATCACTTTTAACACGACGAATATTTGGCGATGCAGATCCTCAGTTTTGAAGACCTGACCATTGCCGCCGGATGCGATGTATTCGAGTATCCGATATCGCGAGCAAAAAACAGAACCCATCGGTAAAAGGATTTCTGAGGGGCTCTTACTGGATTGATTTCTGTCGTCGGGCAAGTTTAAATGCAGCTCTCAGGTGATCACTCAGGCATTGGAGTGTGTCGACTATGTTCCCTCGGACCATGCTGGTCAAAACTTCCCCATGCTCTATCTGAACCTGAATCGACGACTGGCGACAGCTGACCAACCCGATGCTCATTTAGAAGAATCCTCGATGGCGCTTATAAAGGCACGGGCGTCCGCCATATGTTTTGTTGGAGGTCCCGGATCCGAATTGTGTGCCAATCCGACCATAAATCCCTGTTCGGCACGGATCTGTGACGTTATTGTGCTACCTTGAGATATCAAGAGGAGCCCAGGGCTCTTCTTGACGGCTCACCCTAATCAACTTAGTCGAAGCGCGCGTTTCTATGGAACTGTGCTACAAAGAAACTAGGCTTGCGCCAACAGGAGATAAAATGCCAAAGAAAGTAGACGATGAGTCAAAGGGGGATGTCTCTAGCGTAGTTGAAATTTGATGATCATGGCTCTGGGTGCTCATCTTCTTATTATGATATCAGGCTGCTTTAGTATTGCAAGTGGTGGCACGTAAAGTTTTTATCTTGGATTGAAGAT
>Ga0163151_10000988_pt1 | contig 49480 bp, 32 predicted proteins | sample OliLakLV19MP5IB2_FD_145596 | JGI IMG/M metagenome (GOLD analysis project Ga0163151, IMG submission 145596) | Freshwater microbial mat bacterial communities from Lake Vanda, McMurdo Dry Valleys, Antarctica - Oligotrophic Lake LV.19.MP5.IB-2 | ecosystem: Environmental > Aquatic > Freshwater >...
CTCGCCAATTTACAATCATTTCTAAATCCAAGTCCTCAGTTCCGTGCCTTGCCGCGGCCTTGAGACCCAGGCCGCGCTACGAAAACCCAGTTCCCCAGTTCCCCAGTTCCCCAGTTCCCCAGTTCCTAAAGCGAGTATCCGGCGCGATAGGTGCGCGTCAGGAACTCGTTCGCGGCGGCGTTGTTCGTCACGCGCATGTTGGCCGCGTCATAGTGCAGCTTCGCGTTCGCGCGCAGAGACGCCACACCCAACAGCATGATCTCCGTCAGGTGTGCCGCGTACGAGAACGGACTCGAAATGGTGTCTTTGCCTTTGATGGCGTTCACCCAGTTCATTTCGTGCGCCTGGTGCGGCACACGCACCATCTTCTCCTTCGGTGGGCCGTACGAGTTGTGCTTGTCCGCCGGGAGCAACCGCGGGTTCGCGCCGTAGGTGTCCTGCAGCATCTTGCCTTTGGAGCCGATGTAGAGCACGCCGCCTTCGCCACTCAGTCGCTCTTCGCCGATTTCTTCCGGCCTGGGCGGGGTCAGGCCGCCGTCGTACCAGATCATCTTCACGGCCGGCTTGCCGCCGCGCGCTGCGAACTCGTAGTACGTGGTGGTCGCGTTTGGATAACTGACCAAGCCGGCCGTCGGCTGGCGACTGAACGGCGTCGAGGTCGTCTCGATAATCGTCGGCAACCCGAGGTTCAGTCCCCACACCGGGTGATCGATGAGGTGCGCGCCCATGTCGCCGAGCGCCCCCTGGCCCCAGTCCACCCAGCCGCGCCAGTTGAACGGGTGATACACGGGGTGATACTCGACGTCGGGTGCGACACCCAGGAACAGATCCCAGGCCAGCGTGTCAGGCGTGGTGACGCCGCTCGACGCCATGACATCCGCGAGGCGCCGCGTGATGCCGCTATTGTTCCAGCCGGGTGCATTGCCCGACAACGCCGCCGGACGGGGAATGCCCTGCGGCCAGAACGCCAGCGGACGATTCGTCCAGACGTGCACTTCCCGGATATCACCGATGGCACCGGCCGCCAGATAGTCCTGCCCTCGCCGCGCATCGTCCTGCGAGTGGCCCTGATTGCCCATCTGGGTGACCACCTTCTTTTCGAGGGCCTTTTTCGCCAGGTGCCGCGCTTCGTGCACCGACCAGCACAACGGCTTCTGCACATAGACGTGTTTGCCCAGGTCCATGGCGTTCGAGGCGATCACGGCGTGCATGTGGTCGGGCGTCGCCACGATGATCGCGTCAATGTCCTTCTGCTTCTCGAGCATCTCGCGGTAGTCGCGGTACTTCGCGACTTTCGGCATCTGCTCGTCCACGAACTTCTGCATGTCGGCCGTGCCGGCGTTGGGTGTCCACCTGGCGTCGGCTTCGAGCTGCAGCTTGGACTTGTCGAATTCCTGCCAGACCGGACGCGGAGGCCCCTCCTGCCCCTGACCGCCACCGGCGCCACCCTGCCGACCTCCCCCCGCGACCACACCAGCGGCTGGAGCCGGCGGATAAATCCGATCCTTCCACCGGGTCAACGACCTCTCGAGCAGGACATCGTCCACATCGCAGATGGCGACGATGTTCTGGCTCATGACCGCGGCGGTGTTACTTGAGCCCATGCCCCCCACGCCGACGATCGCGATATTGAGGGCGTCGCTGGGCGCCTGGAAACCTCGGCCCAACACCGAGCGGGGCACAATGGTGAACCCGGCGCCTGCAATGGCGGCGGTCTTCACAAAGTCACGACGAGTGGGTTGATCGGCCATGGGACGCACGCCTCGCTGGATGGTGGGAACAGACGCGGCAACGGTACACCATGCAGGGCACGGTGATCCATGAAGATCGCTACTTCAGGAGTTGCCACTCACGCGTCGCGGCACTGAGGCGCGACTGATTCTTGTCATCCCCGCTGTGCCTGGTGAATCCGTGCGCCTGTCGGAACCGGCGCAGCGCCACGGCCAGTTCGGCCATGCCGAGCGCGCTGATGAGTTGATCACCAGTGTCCATCGCGCGCTCGAGTCCGGCGATGCCCAGCGGCGGCAGGAAGGACCAGGTGCGCGGCACTCAACTGTAAAGACGAACGGGCAGGGCAGATTTGTCAGTCCCGGGAGTGATCGCGGCCTTGAGACCCAGGCCGCGCTACGTACGAAGGCCGCGCTACGTACGAAGGCCGCGCTACGTACGAGGGGAGACTCTACTTCGGTGGCGTCTTCGCCAGTTGCGCGCGGGCGGCGTCGGCCTCGGCCTGGCGAGTGGTCCAGCGCTGCACTTCGGGGGCGTTTCCGGCGGCCTGCGCGATGGTGATGAGCTGCCTGAGCAGGTCTTCACTCGACGTGAACTGCGCGGCCGCCTCTCCCAGGCGCAGCGCCGCATCAGCCCCTTCCACCTCGACGGTGCGGGCAATGACGCCAGAGACCCGGCTGATATGGAGCCTGTTGTTCCGCACCAGGCCCTGCAGAATCGCGAGATCGATGGGGGCTCCAACCTTGTCGGCCACCGACATCGCCAGTGTCGAAGCCTTCACCGACACCGCCCCTCCGCCAAACGCCACGCTCAGATTCCGGGCTGCGGCCTGTGCGCCAGGCGCGTCGCCCATCTGCTGGAGGCGCAGTGCCACCAGAGACAACACCTGCATGCCGGCATCTCGATTGACGACGCCGCTTGCGATCCACTGTGGCACCTCGCGCCCCACGCGGGCGACCCAGGCATCGGCGCCCAGCCACTCGTCCTTCCGAAGCGGGAACAGCGGCTTGAACTCTTCGACGGCCGGTCCGCTCGTGCCAAACGGCCCGAGCAACTGCACATCCCCGACGAGCCCGAGCGCGATCTGGTACTGCCGCGCAGCGAATTGCGCGTTGGACTGCGCGATGTTCAGCGGCTCCCGCGTGTCGAAATCGCGCTTCAACGTGCCTTGCAGCACCGCGATCGCATCATCAGTCCGCCCCAGATGCGCCAGCACAAAGGCCGCCTGCACCACTTCAGGGCGCGACCAGCCAGGGGCCACCCGGAGCGAAGCGGCCTCCTTCTGAAGCGCCGGAATGGTCAGGCCCGTCCGCAACGCACGCACGTAGAGCACATTCACGAAGCGCGCAAAGGCCTGGTGCACCACGGCGCTTCCGGCCGGCCGGCTCAGGTCAAGCATCTGGGCCACAAGCATGCCCAATCTGGCGCCGTCGAGCCGCTGCCGTGCCTCATCAAACAGCCCGATGCCGGTAAACAGCATCAGGCCGTTGTCGCGACCGTAGGGATCACTCGTCAGCGTACTGGCCTGGAGAGTGTTGGCGGTGCCAGCCAGCACCAAGGTCGCGACACTGGCGTACGTCTCGAGCGCCTTGTCGCCATGGCCGGCAGCCGCGTACAACCGGGCCAGGTACATGCGCTCCAGCCCGCTCTGCGCGCCCACGGTGATGCCGCCCTGTTCGGCGGCCTGCAGCAGGTCCCGCGCACGTGCCTCGGGCTGCGCCGCGGCCATGCCCAACCAGACCGTCGCATCCCTCCGACTCATCTGCCGAGACAACAATTGCGGCGTGCGACGCCGCAGTTCGTCATCCGAATGGCCGCTGCTCACATACGCACTCACCAACATGTCCGGCAACACGTACTGCGCATCGATATGCGCGACTCGCATGGTGCTGACGTAGGCTTCGAGGTCGGCGATACCAAACGCGGATCGCGCCACCACGTCCACGAGTTTCGCCGGTCTTGGCACCACCTCACCGGCGGGAAGCTCCAGCGAACGCATCAGACGATCGAAGGGGTTCGCTGGCGCAGGAGTAGGCGCAGATGCCGGAGGCGCCTCGGCCCTGGGCGGCGCTTCCCCATCAAGCATCAGGAAGTCGCGCATGTAGAGGTAGGGGTCGGCCTGATCACGCGATTGTGCGAACTCGTTGATCGACATCCCGGCCGGCGGCAGCGTCTGCAACAAGGTGCGCAGCCCCATCGATGCCGCTTGCTGGTCGCCGCCGCTCGACGCCGCCTTGATTGCATCCAGTGCCCGCGTGAGCGACGGAAACCGCACTGCGGGTGGCCCGGTCACGGATTCCATGTAGTAGTTGCGCTGCACCACGGGTGTGAGTTCAGCCACCGTGTTCGTGCCGGCGATCTTGACGACGTTCTCGGGGTAGTCGAGCTTCTGCCACATCGATATGAGGCGAAACCGATACTCGCGACTGTCGGGCTGGAGCCGCGTCAGCTCCGTGAGCACATCGATGGCCTTCGTCGTGTAGCCGCCCTGGTCGTACAGCGGATACAGGACGTTCCGAATCTGCTCGTTCTTCGGATTGCGATCGGCCAGCGCCTGCAGCGTGGCCAGCACCTGCTGCGAATCACTCGTGGGATCGTTGCTGGTCAGATCCGTGCGCAAGGCGATCAGCGCCGGCGTGAGACCACCGGGCCCCGCCTCACGCTCGTCGAGGTGCTTCGTCACCTGGGCCTTGTACTTCGGGAACAGGAACGGGCCGAACGAACGCACAAACGACTGATAGGCGTAGGGACTCGGCGCGCCCTGCGTCATCGCCACTCCGGGCGCGGGCACCGGCACGTACATCGCCAGCGCGGCATCTACAAACGCCGACACCGCCTCCTCGTCGCGTCCCAGGTCCCGAAGCAGGCTGGCCTTGAAGTACCCGACCTTGAACAGCTGCGGATGCCGCTCGGCGATGAACTGTTCGATCTCCTCCACCAGCGGCGCGTTGGTCGCATGGATGCCGGCGGTGAACGGGTAGTTCATGAAGTTCGGCAGCAACTGCATGCCACTGCCGCGCTTCAGACCTGCGGTCAGGGCATTCTTCACCACGGTCATGAATCGCGTTGCCTGCGGGCCATCAAGTGGCCTGGTCAACACGACGCCGAGCGCCTTCAGGAACGTCAGCCAGTTGAGTTCCGGTGCCTTCGAGTACCGCTCCAGCATGTCCACCTGCCGGCCAGGCGACAGATGGCCGAGCACATAGTTGAGATTGAGCAGAGTCCAGTCGGTGCGCTTGTTGACCAGGCGCAACAACCGTTCTTCGGCGATCAGGGGCTGCCCGAGGACGGTCTCAAGCCTCGTGAGAATCGGCACGTCAGGAATCTCGTACTGGTAGATCAGGTCGAGGATGATCTTCTCGGCATACGCGTCCTGATCGGTGACCAGGCCAAGGATGTGCTGCGCGAGGCTCCCGAAGTTGCGTTCGTCGAGCCGCTGCCAGGCATGCGAGGCCACTTCCGGAATGCCGGGTGATCGATCCGGAAGCTCAATGGTGCCAATGAAATACGGAGGCTTCGGCGAACCGGCGAACCGGGCCCACTGCCGATACACCGTGAGCGCACCCTCCTGGTCGCCGGCACTGAGTGCCGAGCCCACGGCGCGCAGGTAGTCGCCACTGTCCATCACGCGCGCGGCCGGTACCGTCGCCGCAGCGCCAGCCGCCACCGGTCCGACAAAGCCCCACGTGTCGCGTTCCGCCACCGCCTGTGCCGCCACGCTGGCGTCTGCACTGAACTGGAGGGTCAACCGGCCATCGGCCCGCTCGGCCACGGCGGGTACGCCGGCGCCATAGGCGATCGCGCGCAACGTCTGCGCGTAGACGGCCAGCCGCGGGAAGCGACCCAGTGGCGAGGGCGACGTTGACGACGCGGCCACCTCACGCAGTTCCTGGTCGAACGCGGCCTCGATAGGCGCAAGGCGCGCGGCTGCCGCGCCGGCCGGCGCCGTCGGCGGCGGCAGCGTCGAGAGAAAGCCACTCAACAGGATCTGGTAGTACCGCTTGTAATCAAACGTCACCTGAGTGTCGAGGGCCGGGGTCGGGCCGGTGCCTTCCACCTTCCTGTTCTGCCGGCCGATCACGCCGAGCAGGGCGCGAAGATAGAGCTCGTTGGCGGTGTCCACGGAACCGGCCCGCTCCCGCAGGCGCGCGAGTCTGACCATCGTTTCGAGGTCGCCGCTGCTGGCCACCAGCGCGCGTTCGAATTCCCTGATCGCCTCGCGATCGAAGCCGCCCCGCTCGAACAACTTGGCCGCATCCACGACCACCGATGTCCGCCCGGTGCGATCCACGGCGAGGTCAAACGCCCGCCGGGCCGCCGCCGGGTCGTTCATCCTGATAAACGTGCGGCCCAGATCCACATACACGTCGGGGGGCAGTTCTTCGCCCAGGGCAATCAGCCGGCGGGCATAGGCCACATTCAGCGCGGCCTCAGGACTGGCCAGTCGCAGACTGGCTTCGTACGTGGTGACCTCGGCAGTGGCGGCCAGCAATTCGCGCAACACGTGCGATCGGCGGCTGTCGGCATGTGCCAACGACGTTTCGAGTGTGGCGATGTACGCCTTGGCATCTTTGGTCTCCTCGGCCAGTTCCGCCAGCATCTCGTAGAGATACAACTTGTCGTCGCGTTGCGTGAGCCGCTCGAGCGCACGTCGCTGCGCCCACTTGATCGTCGCCTCACCGGCGCGCATGTTCGTGATGCCGTCAATCGCCACCAGGAAGAGCTCATCGCTCTCTGCCGTTTCGGTGACGTACTGCAGGCTTGCCACGGCCTCAGCCTGACGGCCGGCCTGACGCAGCAGATCCGCCAGCAGCAGGTGGTCGTCGGCGCGTTCGGGATGCAACGCGAGGGCACGACGGTACGAGTCCAGGGCCTGATCGCGGAAACCCGCCAGCTCCAACACTCCCGCCTCGAACTCGGCCCCCACGGCCTCGCCGCCGACTTTCCTCAACTGCCCCAGCCACTCCCGCAACTGAGCCGTCCCGTCCTTGCCATCCTGGGCGCCGTCGGCACCCGCCTCAATCTGGTTCAACAACAGCGACTGCAGGTAGTCCACCTTGTGGTCCGGATCGACCTCCATCAGGCGGCGCGTCACTCGGGTGAAGTCGGAATACTCGGCGAGGGCCAGGTAGATTTGTGCCTGCTCCTTGAGGCTCTCAACTTCAGTCCTGGCGTTGCCACGCTGAGCCGCCGCGCTGGTCACCACCTCGATCGCGGAAACGGAATCGCCGACCTTCGTATAAATGCTCACGAGCAAACTCACGTCGCGCGGGACCGCCGTCCCCTTGGCCAGCCTCTCCTCAAGGTCCACGGCCAATTCCCCAAGTGTGCCCAGTTCGGCCGCCAGCATCAGCAGGCGCTCTTCCACCAGCTTGCGTCGCGCGGCCAGACTCTCGCTGTTCCACAGTTCCCGCCACATCGCCAGCGCATCGTCGCGCCGGCCCGTCGAGTCGAAGAGCCAGGCCAGCCGCATGCGCTCGTCCACGCTCAGGCCGCCCTTGCTGGCTGAGAGGCGCTCCAGAGTTGTGGCCGCCAGCTGCGGTTTCTGGATGCGCTCGTACGCGTCGGCCAATTCGGTCCGGAACGGAGACTCAGCCGGCAGCAGCGCGTCGAGCGCGACCAGGGCAGCCTCCGCGTCGACGATGGCGCCTCGCTGGCGGTGCAATTCGAACTGCGCCAGACGCACCTGCGCCCGGTCCTCCATCCCCGGACTCTGTGCGAGCGCTTTTTCGGTGGCGGCAATGGCCAGATCGTGCAGGCCGAAGTCGGTCATGGCATCGCTGCCAATGAGCAGGGTGCCGACGTGGGAATTGCGGTCGAGGAAGTCCTTCCAGATGGCGCGCGCACTCTGCTGGTCGCCCTGCTCCAGATAGTACTGGCTCAGGCCCTCGACCCAGTCGGTCAGGGTCGGCTCACTGGCGATGAGCCGGCGATACTCGGCGACCATCGCGTCGTCCTGACCGGCATCGCGATACATCCGCAGCAACTCGCGTCGCATCTCAGGCGCCAGCTGCTGGCCGTGCGCACTCGTGAACAGGTCGATGGCCTTCTGGTACTGGCCGGTCTGGCGCAACAGATCGATGCGCACACTCTGCGCCTCAGGCGAGAGTGTCGGCTGTTGGGCGAATCGGTCCAGGAGTTTGTCGAGAGACTTGTCCAGCGTGTGGGCCTCAACCAGCAGGCTCAGGCCGTAGTTGCGATCGCGGTCGAACGTGGCGTCCTGCACGGCCTGCCAGCTCTCCGCCTGCGCCTTGGCGGCGTCGCCGGCCTGAATCGCCCATTGCGCCACACGGATGTGCTGCCGAAAGCGCTCGCTGCCTTCACCGAAGACCTGGTAGAGATCCGCAGCTTCCTTGTCGAAGTCGAGGATCGCCAGCGCGATGGCCGCACGATTCCGGAAGTCACGCGGACTCGTCCGCGCCAGCGCCACGAGCCCCTGCACGTCCTTCGCCATGACCTCGGTAAAGGTCAGGCGCAGGCGGATCGTCTCTTTCAGTTCAGGGTTCGTGGTCAGCGTCAGGGCCTTCTGATACCACTCGCGCGTCTCCTCGACCTTGCCCGACGCGTCAAACAGCCGCGCCTTGTGAAACACCATGTCGTCGTAGGCGTCAACCGCCAGGCCCGCATCGGCCGCGGCCATCGCGGGAGCCATTCTGCCGTGGCGCCACTCGAGATGGCTGCGCAGCAGGCACGCGTTTGCCCGCGGCCGCCTGGCGCGTGTGATCTGCGCGCACATTGCGCCCAGTTGGGTCACCACCGGATCGATGGACCCGTCCCTGATGATCGCCTCGTTGTACAGGCGTTCCACAACGCGAGGTTCGATACGGGCGGGCACGGCGACCGACCGGGCCTGGGGGGGCGCCGCGCCCACCACGCCCACAAACAGGGACACGAGGACGAACATGTTCATGCGGTTACAGTCCGGCTCGATCGGCCCGGTACGCCTTCGAACCGAAGTAATACATCATCACGACCCAGCCAAGCGTCATCAGCACCATACGGATGTCGTTGAGCGACATCCACTGTTTCAGCAGGTCCGTCACCTGCGCCTGATCGGTCAGGCGTCCGGCCAGGATCTTGTTCACCGGGATGATGTGCAAGGTACCGACGTAGGTCGCCGCGCTCAGGCACGCCAGAGCTGCGAGGCTCGTCCACCGCATCCGGGTCTTCCATTCCTTCCAGCACATGATCAGGTGCCCCAGAAACATCAGCGGCACCAGCACTGTGAAAAATTCAGTGGCCGTGGACGTCTGGGGAATGAACTGATCGTAGTAGTTCTCGGCTGTCAGATTGGTCCAGCTCGGGAACCAGAAAAAATGCAGCGCCCAGAGCACGCCGACATACAGCGTGGTGCCGAAGAACACGAACGCATTGGTGAACACGACCCAGAGTGATTTCATGACCAGTTCCCTTTCCGTGGAAGTCAGTGACTCGGCCAACGACGATGGGTAATTTCTGCAAGATAGAGCAACAGGCTCAACACGAGCAGCGCTGGCCACAGCCGCACTGCCGAGAGTGACGCGCTGGCATCCTGAGTGGGACCGAGCGCGGTGATGCTCGTGAATGTTCCCGCCGTGAGCAGCTCGGGATCGGTATAGGCTCCGCCTGTCGCCGCCGCGAGCGCTTCAAGGTCGAGTCCCTTCACCGGATCCACCTGCTGTTCACGGGCCACATCGTCGAGCGCCGGCGAAATCAGGCGCGTCGGTTGTTGGCCTTGTTGCGTCCCGTCAACGACGTACGCCGACGCCAGCACCCGGACGGCCTCAGCCGGATCCACGGCGAGGCGCCCGGTGAAGTACCCCGGAGCCAACTCACGGAAAGTGACGACGCCTGCCGGGCGCCCTTGCGCATCGAGGACCGCGGCGTCCGGATAGAGCGTGGAGTCGCGGCTCGTCCGCCGGGCCGTGACCTCCACTTCATGATCGATGCGCCGGATCTCGTAGTCGAACAACCGCGAGTCGTCAGCGGTGCGAGACACAATGCGCGCCATCATGCGACCGTATTCGCGCCAGCGCGCCCATCCGGTGGTGCCCTCGCCCACCGGTTCGGTCATCATTGCCGTCACTCGACCGAGACCGTAGCGCCACGTGGCCAGCAGTGGGTCGCCGCTGCCGGCCACTTCCATCAGCGCGTCGGCGCCATCACGCATCGTCGTTTCCACGTACCCGTTCAGTGCGGGCATGGCGCGACGGTCAATGTCGCTCCACCAGCCCTCGCCGCCGCGACTCTGCACCCCGAAGGCGCCCGTCTTATAGGCCGGCAGCTTCATTGTGGACGGCTGCTTCAGGATGACTTCCGGCAAGCTGTAGCGATCGATGGCCGAGTAGAAGCGGCCTTTGCCCCACGACGCGAGATCGATCAGCAGCTGATTGTGTGCCTGCGCGCCCACCAACACCGTGGACAGATTGATGCCGTCTTTGGTGAGCTGCCGGATGATGGACTCGTAGTCGGACGTCTCCACGCCGGCGTCGGTGATGACGAGGATGTGTTTGTAGCGCGTATCCACGTTCTTGAGTCCGTAATACGCCTCCTCAAGACCCGGTCGCAACACGGTGCCACCAATCGCCTGCATGCGGCCGATCGCGCGATCGATGGTGATCTTGTTCGCGGCCGACTGCAGCGGCACCGCCCAGTGTTTGTTGCCGTAGAACTCGACAATGCCGATGCGGTCGTGGGCCTTGAGGCGCCTGACCGCGAGGCGGGCCACCTGCTTGGCCAACTCAAGCCGCGTGCCGGTCATGGACCCCGACGTATCCATGATGATCGCCAGTGCCGTGCTGGGGTCGCGCTTTTCGGTGCGCTGCACAAACTCCACTGGCGCAATGGTGGCCACCGGTGTGCCATCGTAGCCGCCCGTGCCGAATGCGGACTTGCCGCCCGAAAAGACCAGCCCCAGTCCCTGATGCGCCACCGCGTCTGCCAGATGCTGCTGGAACGGCTCCGGTACCAGGCTTGCCGGTCTGTCGTCGAGGAGCACCAGGTCGTACGCCGACAGGGTGACGTTTGGCGAGAGGGCCTGTGCGCTCCCATCCAACACAGCGAAGCCGCGACCGAGCAAGCCCCCCATCCGCGCGGCCGCACCGCGGACTCGATCACCGAGATACAACACGCGCAGCGGATCCTGAACGGCCAGCGCCGAATCCAATTCGTTGTTCCCGGTGTTCGAATCCTGGCCGGGGTCAGCCACCATCTGCGCTGTCACATCAAGAAAGCCCGCCGACTTCGGCTCGAACGTCAACGGCACAATAGTGTGTTCGTCGCTGTCAAACGGCGCCGAGGTCGCGATCGCGTCGCCACCTGCGCCCACCAGACGCACGCGCAACCCCTTGCCGGTACCAGCCACACTCACCTCGATGTTGGCGGTCTGCCCCACTCGCAGGATGCCCCTGGCAGTCAGACCGGCCGGGTAGACATCCGCCGGATCGTAGCCAAGGTCGTAGGTATGCAGCGTGATGCCGCGATCGATGATTTGCTGCACATCTGGCGCCCAACGCCGATCGGTCGCCAGCCCGTCGGAAAACAAATGGATGACGCCGCGAGCGCCGTCCGGCACCTGTCGCGATGCTGCAGCGAGGGCCGCGCCGAGCGGCGAAGAACTGTACGCGTCATGCACCTCGCTCACGGCGCTGAACCCGGCGCGATCCACACGCGACGTCGCATCCGCAGAATCAGCGGACCGGGCCGCGGGTGCTGCACCCACCACGACCAGCGACATGGCCGCGGCATCGAACTTCTCCCGAAGCTGCGCGACCGCCGATCGTTGTCGCAACTTCCTGGCAGCACTCACGCTGTCAGACTCGTCCACCACGAATACCTGATAGGTCTCAGAGTCGGTGGTCAACAACACCGGCCGAGCCAGAGCCAGTACGACCAGGAGGAACACCAGCGTTCGCAGCACCCGCTGGGTACGGCCACGGCCGCGGCTGCGGCGCGGCAGAAACCAGAGAAGTGCGATGGCTGGCGCCAGCAGGAGAAACCACGGATACAGGAAGCTGACAGTCATGGCCGCCTACGGCATCCGGCCCATCTGGAAGAAATACCACTCGGCCGTGAGCACAATCAGCGCGAGGATCAGGAGCCCCGTGACGAGCCCGGTCGCCGGCGTGAGATCCGCCTGTGCACGTGTCGCTGTGTCCAGCGACTCGTCGCGCGCGCCAGTGGTCACATCGGGATCAAGCAACGACACGGACAACGCGGCGGCGCGTCCGCTCACCGGAAGTTCGCCAGCAGCGGAAGGCACAAAATCGACGCCGACCGGATCCAGTGCGCGACCACCCGCCCCCAGAATCTCCGCGCGCTTTCCAGTGGATGAAGCGATCAGCGGTCGGCCGGCAGCCACGTACGGATGCCACATTTCGGTGTCGGCCAGCCATCGCACAGCATTGGCCACGAACAATGGGAATGCCCGCGACCGCGTGAAATCGAAATCGTCTGCGAGCAATTCCTCCCAGACCGAGAAGCGCCACTGACTCCCTGCGGTGATCGACACTTCGATCGGACGGCCCGACGACCGCGCCAGACTCATGGCATCGATCTGCTGCAGCCCGATGTCCGCGACTGCGTCGGTAAACACCACGTTCGAATCAAGCGAGGCCGGGTGCGTCAGCAGGAACGCCTGGCTCTGCGACGCCGCGGGGACGAATTCGAGTGCGGGCGCGTTGCCGCCCACCGACTCCCCCCGTCGCCGGATGACCACATCGGGCTGACCGGACACCATCGTCACGCCACCGTCCGCTCCAAGTAGCGGGCCAAGCACCGCTTGCAACGAGGTGGAGAGTTGCACCTTGAGAATGGGTTTGGTGGGCAACCGAAGACTGGCCACGTTGTCGAGCGGCACGCTGTCTGCGCCCGACCGATCCGCAACTATGCGTGCGGTCAGGAGGCCGCCTTCGGCAGGCAGATCAGCCACCACAACACCCTGGCCGACCCGCGCGATCGCGTTGCCGGGGATGGACTGGCCGTTCACTTCGATCTGGACGGACTGCGCATGCTCGGCAGTCACCACTGGAGCCGCACGGCGGTCTCCGGTGCTCTGCACCTGCACGAAGACGTCAACTTTGTCCCAGGCGCCTGACGCGGCATCCGAAATACCAAGAGCCGTGATGCCGCTGTTGCCCACAAGCGGCGCCGGTGTTGTGGCCCGCTTCACGGTGACGGATGCAGGCACCAGATCGAGCACCTGTTGCCGCACGGGCGCATCGCCGAACACCAGGATCGATGTTGGCGTTTCGCTGGTGCCGCCCGTCGATGTGGCACTGAGCTGTCGCAACAGGCGCTCGAGTGATGCCGGTGCGGCGTCTGGCGCCATGCGTGCCAGCCGTTCCCGCAGCAGCAGCGCATGTTCACCCGGGTTGAGCAGCGGCCGAATCTGAGCGCCGCTCCAAATCACTTGACGACGGTCGCTGGGCAACTGGGCGACCCGCGCCTCGAGCGCGTCCACAGCCGCCTCAAAACGGCTTCCAGCCGCCATGCCCGCGGACCCGTCCAGCACCAGGATGTGGAACGTCTGGTCGGGCCTGGTTCCCAACTGCGGCTCGGCCAGTGCAAGCCAGAGGAGCGAGCAGATCGCCAGAATCAGCGCGTACGCGAGCGGGTGGCGGAAACGCTCGCGCAGCTTCCGGACCGGTGCTTCGTGCGTCACCTGCTTCCAGAACAGCGTGGTGACCACCGTCACGTCGCGATAGCGCGTGCGCAGTTGCTGCAGGACAAACAGCAGCGCCGCGAGCCCGGCCAGGCCCGCCACCACGCCAAGCGCAGACAGGTTGGCGAAGCTCATACCACCAGGCTTCCCGCCGCGAACAGGGTGTTGAGTTGCGTGACGAGATCCTGCTCGACATCCAGCCGCAGCAACCCGCCGTGGTGATACTTCACGAGTGCCGCGAGGTCGCGATTGAACTGCGCGTACGTTTCGCGATAGCGCTCCATCACGTGAGGCGTCACGGTGATCTGCGCCGCCTCACCGGTTTCACAATCCAGGAGCCTGAGATCCCCGTCGAGGTCGGGCTCTGCGTCAGAGGGGCGCACGAGTTGGACGAACAGCATCCGGTGCCGGATGCTCCGGAGCGCATCGCGCACGGCGTCAAGTCCGGCCGGGTCGAAGAAGTCACTGATCACCACCAGCAGGCCCCGCCGCAGATTCATATCGGCCAGCCGGCGAAGCGCGGCTGACAGATTGGTGCCGGCGTCGGCCGGTGGCGACAACCTCGCCAGGTGCTCGGCAAACGCCATCGTACTGGCCTTGCCGGACATGGACTTCACTCGCATTTCCATTTTTTCAGCGAACGGAAACAACGCGGTGGAGTCGTGATGCGACAAGCTGATGGTGGCCAGCGCGAGCGCGGTTCGCAGCGCGGTCAGCGCGCGAGGCTCAGGCTCGTGAAACATGCTCGTGGACACGTCGGGCATCAGATAGAGCGGCAGGTCCTGCTGCTCCTCATACAGCCGCAGAAACACCTTGCCCAACCGCCGATAGATGTTCCAGTCGATTGCCCGCGGGTCGTCGCCAGGCGAATAGCCGCGATAGTCGCGGAACTCGATGCCCGCGCCCAGATCCTTCGACAGACGATCCCCGAAACGGCCGCCCGCCGCCACGCGCTGCACCGTAATGCTCAAGTGCGAGAGCGAGGCAAGAAAGCCGGGATCAAAGAGCGTGTCGAACGGGATCGGGCCTGGGCTCATGAAGCCACTTCAAGCGGCTCTCTGACAGCAGCCAGCACCGCCGCAACAATATCCGCATCGGTCACCCGATCGGACTGCCCGTGGAAGTTGATCAGCAACCGATGGCGCAGCACCGGCAGCGCCAGAGTTTTGATGTCATCAATGCTGACGGCAAACCGGCCATTGACAAGCGCGCGCACCTTGGCGGCCAGCAACAGTGACTGCGCACCGCGCGGGCTGGACCCGAGCGCCACATACTCATTCACCTTCTTGGGCGCGTACGGGCTTCCCGGCTGCGTGCCCATCACCACCTGAATGGCGTACTGCTGCGCATGCGCCGGCACGGGCACCGCACGGACGATGTGCCGCAGGCGCACAATCTCAGCGGCATTGGTCACGGGCTCAATCGTCACTTCACTGTCACCGATCGTGCGGTCGAGAATGGGACCGTAGTCCTCTTCCTTCGGGTACCCCACCACCAGTTTCAGCAGAAAGCGGTCCAGTTGCGCTTCGGGCAACGGATACGTGCCTTCCTGTTCCACAGGATTCTGGGTGGCCAGCACACAAAAGGGTTCACTGAGTTTGATCGTGCGCTTGCCCACGGTGACCTGCCGCTCCTGCATCGCTTCAAGCAGCGCCGACTGCGTCTTCGGTGTGGCACGGTTGATTTCGTCGGCCAGCACCAGGTTGGCGATGAGCGGCCCCTCCTGAAAGCGCAGATCATGGCGGCCCTGGTCGTTCTCCATCAACACCCAGGTGCCCTGGATGTCGGCGGGCATCATGTCGGGCGTGAACTGGATGCGCGAGAACTTGGTCTCAATCGCCGAACTCAGGCACCGCACCAGCATGGTCTTGCCCAACCCTGGAACGCCTTCGAGCAACACGTGGCCGCCGGCGAGCAGCGCCGTCATCACGCCGTCCACGATCTCGTCCTGGCCAACCATCATCTGGTTCACGCGCCGCTTGATATCGGCATACACCGTGCGAAACCGCGCGGCGGCTTCGCGCGCTTCGGCCGCGCCTGTCGTACTTGTCATTGACGTGTCTCTTTCCTGAGGGGGGGAGTGCCGCCCTTCTCGCGGAGTTGCAAGAAGTACTTCTCGACCAGGTTCTGCATCCAGGGACGCAACAGCGGGTGCTCGATGTAGCCGAAGGGATTCTCGCGTGCGGCGCGTTCCTCAGCCGTCAGCGCCGACTGCGGCTCTTCCTTCGGTGTTGAATTCTCCTGCGTGACCTTCGAACGGCCGGGGTTGGTCATGCCCTGGATCCGATCGGGCGTCGGCACGCCAAGAATCATCGCTGGCACACCGCGCGTCTTCTTGCGACCACCAGGTCCACTGCGACCGTTGGCATTGGGACCCGCCTGGTCGGTGGCCGGACGATTCGAGAGGTTCCGATCCACCGGCGGCTTGTTCCGGCGCAGTGACGGCCGCTCGACGCCGCTCGTCTTCTCTTCCTCCTGCTCGTCCTGAATCCCCTCTTCATCCTTCCCGTCGTCTTTGTTCGCGCCGGCGCGGTCGGGCTGGTCGGTGGCGGGGATGGAATTCGAATCGCTGCTGGATGACTTGGACTGACCCTGACCCGACGTGGCGGACGAGGCCTGCTGCTGCCCCTTCTTGCCCTCGGCCTTTTTTGCCTGCGCTGCGGCGGCCGCGTCCTGCGGCTGTGGCGGATCTTCTTCGAGCGGCTGCGACGGCGTCTGCTGATTCGACGGAGTCCCGCTGCTGGCCATCGCCTGACTCGCCGATCGGCTGCTCGCCTGACCACCAGCATGCGACTGACCGTCGGCCTCCTGATCGGTTCTCGGGGTCCTGGGGGACGCGTCAGGTGACGGCTGCGCGGCGTTGGCCTGCGCGGCTTCGTCGGGCGCAGGGCGATCGGGCCGTGGCGGATTGGGACGCAAATCGAGCAACGACGCCGCCACGCGCGCGGGCAACGTCTGCAGGTTGGCGGTGGTCAAGACGGTTGCGGCATCCGGCGCATTCCGGATGCCCAAGGCCACGTGACCGATCCACTGTGCTCCGACGATGAGGGCCAGGGCGACGACTGCGGCCGCCCAACTGCGTTGCGAAATCGCCCAGGCCGGCAGAGCCTTTTCATCGAGCGTCGTCTCGCTCGCGCGCGCGATGTGGTCCGCCGCGTCGTCTATCGCCGCCTGCCTGAAGTGATCCGACGCGCCACCGGCGAGGAACTCGTCAGCCGTCACGAGCCGGTCATGACTGTTGAGCTGCAGGTCAAACGCGCCGAGGCAGGTACGGCGACCGAGCTGGCGGTGTTTCGCCAGGGAGGCCATGCGAGCGACCACGAACCCGACCGGCCCAGCGAGCGAGAGCAGCACCCACGCCAGGGTCGGCCAGGTCAAAGGCCCGCGGCCCGCGAGGAGCAACGCCACCTGCACGCCAGAGAGGAGGACAGGCGCAACGAGCAGCCACACGAGTGAGTCGCGCACGGTCAGCCGGAAGTCGCGGGCGAAGGCCCAGCGTCCGAGGCTTCGCTGGGCGCGCACGGCCAGGTGGTTGAGTTGCTGCTGAAGAAGCGGTTCCTGCGCCATCAGCGTCCGCCTCCCCCTTTGCCTGCAGCCGGCTTTTCGTCGCGCAGCAGAGGGTCGTCTTTCGGGAGCAGGACGCGCAGGCGGTCCATCGCGCCCTTCACTTCGACGCCGATCTCGGGGGGCAATCCGCCTGCGGCGGCAACGCGCTTGTAGCGGGCGTATGCGCGGCGGGTCTGTCCCTGCTTGTCGTACACGCGCGCCAAATCGAGCGCGATTGCCATGTCGTCAGGCGCCATGAAGGCCGCAGAGAGCAGGTGCTTCCACGCCTCGGTCCACTTCGCCTGCTTCATGTGCAGTTGTCCCAGCAGGTGGTGCAAGTCGTACACGACGCGAGCGTCAAAGGCGTCGCGAGAATACTTCAGACCTTCCTTGCCGGTGGCGATGGCCAGATCGGTGCGGCCGGGCCTGTCACCAAAGGTGACCGCGTACTCCAGGCACGTCTCAGTGCGACGGCCCACGCCGGCGGTGTTGACAGCCCATTGCAAGGCCTTCAGGACATCTGCGTCAGCCGAACCCGCAGCATCAAGGCGCGACTTCACCAGGAGCGCAGCCGCATCGCCACTGAGCCGTTCTTTCGGGTACTGCGCAAGATAGGCCTCGAGCGCTTCCGGCGTGCCTCTGCTCTCGGCCTCGAAGAACGCAAAATCCTGCTGCGGGTACTTGGGGATGCCCTTCTGCGTGAGGGCCAGGCGCTGGTTGTTCCAATCAAGTTCGATTCGGAACTGCTCGAGGAAGTTGACACCGGTGATGACGAGCGGACTGTCGGCCCCAGGCGTCGCCGCCAGGCCAAACGCCCTCGGTCTGAAGGCCAGTGACTGCGACAAGTCCAGGCGCTTGCCTGCGGCGCCCGAGTCGGCAACGAACAGCGGGCTCACGTCGCCGGCAGGTTTGCCCAACGGTTTCGTGACGCGCGAGTCGATGACGGTGTCGTAGTTGGCGCCGCCAATGGCGAGGGTCCCACGGCGGTCGTCACCGTAGCTGAGACCCACCTGAATCCGGTTGTTCGCGTACTCGAAGGGGGTGATGACGACGTCGGCGAGGTCGGCAGAGGCCGACGCCTCACCGGTGTCTTTGGGGGGCGCGAGGATGAGTTGCTTCTCGGAGATGTCCAGCGTGACGAAGTATTTCTTCAGCAGGCCAATGCCAATCGTGCCCTTCAGCTTGCGCTCGCCCATTTCGGCAGAGTGCAGCTTGGTCATCGAGTTCTGGAACGCCACACGCTCCTCGGACGTTTCCGCCGCGACCTCCTTCGCCGGGATCGACAGCCTGATGCCCGGCGAGATCAGGATGTGAATGAGGGGCGATTCGCCTAGTCCGAGATCGTTGGGATCGAGTCCCAGCCACCCGTACTGATCCGGATGCAGCGTCAGCGCGTTCGGATACTCGAACGAGATCTCAAAGCTCGCTTCGTTGGTGTACCGCAATCCCACCAGGTCTGTCAGGACGATCAGGTGGCCATTGACGACGCGAATGGGAATGGTGCCGGTGTCGGTGAATTGCGGCTGCGCCTGCGCGTCGAGCCGGCCGCGCGCGCCATCGGCCGCGCCACACACGAGCGCAGCCAGGAGAAGCGAGTGCCTGATTCGAACGCGGGAGTGCACAGCCATGGTGGAAAGTCAGCGCAATCTTACACGAGCCAGCCTGGGCAGGGTGGCACCTGACATCCCCCGGCCAGTCCCACTGAGTGATCTACAATGAGGCCCGTCACGTGAACCTGAAGGGGGCCGGTATGTCTGTCATGCGATTCGTCGCGCCGTGGGTCGTCGCCGCCGGCGTCTTCGGCAGCGGCCTGGTGACGACCAGTGGGCGGGCACAGCAAGCGCCTGCGCAGGACCCTTCCCTGCGCGAAATGTCCGACGACTCCGCGCCGGCCGTGGTGCTGCCGGAGCAAAAGGCGTTGGACGCCGCTCTTCGCATCACCACACTCGCCGACCGGCTCACCGCACTCGAAAAGATTCGCCTGGGGTACCCGGGGTCGTCGTTGCTGAACGCCGTGGACTCACAGGTTCTGTCGGCTGTTCTCCAGATGCCCGATGCGGAAGACTCGGCCGCCGAAGTCCTCAATCGCATGCTCGCCAGAATTCCGGCCAGTGCGACCGCCGATGCGCGTTTCACTGAGACGATCGGTGCCGCCGCGCGCCTGGTGACGCGCAAGGTCCTGCTCGACCGCGCTGAAGCCGTGCTCGTGGACGCGATGGCACCGCCCACGCTCACCAGCCAGAACCGTGCGACCGGCCGTTATCAGCTGGGCCGGCTCTACGCGGCCAAAGGCGACACGGCGCGCGCCGAGGTGGAGTACCGCGCCGCGGCGTCGGAATCCCCCGCCGCCGTCGCGGCGCTCGTGAGCTTGTATATCGAACGGAATGAACGCGCGCGGGCCGAAAGTTTCCTGCTCGACGTGATCAAGACGGCCCCGGTGAACATGGCCGCCCTCAGTTCACTCACCAACCTCTACAAAGCAGAACCGGCCAGAGCCGAAGCCATTCTGCGCGACGCCGTCGGCCGGGATCCGCTCCTGCCAGGTGCGCTGATCTCACTGGCGAAGCTCGAACACGACCGAGGCGCAACGACCGAGGCACTGGACCACTACATGAAGGCCGCCGCCCTGTCATTCCTGCGCGGCGCCGATGGCGAGGCCCTGCGCACGCTGTACGCGAAGCAGCACGGCAACTCAGACGCGATGACGCCGGCCCTTGAGGCCAGGCTCGACGCCGACATCAATGCCCGCTATCGCGCGCTGCCGAAGATGATGAAGGCGGAAGTGTACGTGCCAACCGCGCGTCGCACCGACCGCGTCGTGGTGCTTGAGATGTTCACGGGCTCGGCCTGTCCGCCCTGCGTGGCCGCGGACCTCGCGTTCGACACCACCCTCGACCGCTATCCCGACGACGCCGTGATTCACCTTGCTTATCACGTGCACATCCCGGGTCCGGATCCGATGACCACACCCGAGAGCAACGCGCGCCGGTTGTTCTACGCGGTGAACGGCGTGCCGACGATGCAGATTAGCGGGGCGATGGCGGCCAATCCGGCGGGAGAGAATCTGGGCGGAGGCGGCAGAAACCGCGCGCCAGAGGTCTACGAAAAGTACATCGGCCTGATCGACAGAGCGCTCGAAGTATCTTCCGACGCAGCCCTCTCCGTGCGGGCCACGATCCAGGGCACCAAGGTGGTGGTTACGACCGACGTCTCGAAGTTGCCCGCCACCACCACGGACCTCCGACTGGTGGTGGTGCTCGCGGAGAAGCAGCTGATGTTCGGCGGGGAAAACGGTATCCGGAGTCACCACATGGTGGTGCGCGGCGTGGCAGGCGACAAGGCCGAGGGCCTGCCCATCACCGCCACCGGTTCGGTGCAGCACACGTTTGATCTGGCAGCGATCGGGCCGTCAATCACGCGAAGCCTGGCGACAGACATCGCACGCCGACGAGGCGCCGCTGCAGGCGCGCCCCAGACATTTGCGGCCGAAGACCGTGCGATGACGCAGATCGACCAGGCGGAACTCGTCGCGGTCGCGTTCGTGCAGGCGCCCAATCGCAAGATTCTGCAAGCCGCTCGCGCGGATGTTCGTTAGCGCGCGTCCGTCAGACCGCGGCGAAGAAACCGGATGAACTGATCGGCATCCCGGGTGAGTCCCCCAAACGCCACGATCGGTTGGCCGTCGGGCTCGAGCACGGCGTAGTACGGCAGCGCCACCGTGCCCAGCATGTCTTCCTCCATTTTCTGGAAACCTTCGTAAAGGGCGCCCTGCCCGTCCGTATAGAGGCGCACTCGGACGAAGCGCGACATCTCGAGTGCGACCTCGGGCCGCGGGAACATGTTGGCTTCCATCCAGCGGCAGTTCGTGCAGGTGTAGCCGGTGAAGTCCACGAGGATGCGCTGATGTGTGGCTGCGGCCTGGGCCAGCGCCGCGGTGTAGTCGTTCACGATCCAGGGCAACTCGCCGCCTTCGGCCAGATGCGCGGCGTCAGCCGGCGGCAGGAACGCTTCGAGTTCGCCGAGCCTGCGGCCTGCCACACCGAGCGCGAGCCACACGCCGAGCGTGACCGCCGCAGCCGTGGCGGCCAGCCGGCCAAAGCCCGGCCGACTCATGCGCGGGGCGTGGCCCAGACGCACCAACCCCGCCAGGTACACGGCCAGCACCGCGGCAATAACCATCCAAGTGACCAGCACGACGTCGCGCGTGAAGACGCCCCATCCCCACACCAGGTCCACGTTCGAAATGAACTTCATCGCCGCCGCAAGTTCAAGCAACCCCATCGTGGCTTTCACGCCGACGAGCCACGAGCCCGAGCGCGGCAGTGACGCGAGCAGGCGCGGTGCGAGAGCCAGCGCCACAAACGGAAGCGCAAACACCGCCGAGAATGCGAGCATGCCGGCCATCGGCCACTGCCAATCCCCCTGCGCCGCCACGACCAGGAGCGTTCCCAGGAACGGCGCCGTGCACGTGAACGACGTGAGCGTAAACGCCAATCCCATCAGCAGCGTACCGCCGTAGCCTCCGCCGCTGGACGCGTTCGACGCCGCAGTGACGAATCGCGACGGCAGCGCGACTTCGTAGACACCAAACAGGCTGAACGCAAACGTGACAAACAGCACCGCAATGCCGATATTGAGCCACGGATTCGACGCGAACCGGTTCAATCCCGACGCGCCAAAAACGATGGCCAATACGAAACCCAGAGCGGTAAACGTGAGAACGATGCCAAGTCCGTAGACGAGTGCATGGACGATCGAATCCCGCCGGCTGCGACCCGCACGATTCGTGAAGTACGACACGGTGATCGGGACCATGGGAAACACGCACGGCGTCAGCAATGACAGCGCACCCATAAGGGCCGCCAGCCCCACGTATGCGCTCAGTGTTGTGGCCGCGTCCGCAGCGGCAAGGTCCGGCACCTTCCGACGTAGGGCTACTGCCTCCCCCCCGTCGGGGGTCGACGTTGGTGGTCCCGCCGGGGGTGCTGCTGGCGTGACGCCAGCCACAGCAGCGGCAGGTGCGACGGCCGTCGGCACAGGCACGACCGCGGGGTTCCCGACGACGACAGCCAATCGCAGCGCCTGCGTGCGCGGCGGAATGCACAAGGTCTCGTTGCAGCTCTGGTATCGCGCGTTGACGGTCAGCGTGTACCGGCCGTCTTTCGCAGTCGCGGCAATTCGGACCGGCACACGGAAGACGGTGTGGTCGTCGTAGTACTGGGTGACGATGTTGAAGTTCGGGTCGAACCCTTCGATGGTGGTCTCGGCGCCGAGCGTTCCTGCCTGGGAAAACGGCGCACCATCAACCACCCACACCTGCGTCGCAATGGGGCCGCCCGAAGGCTGCGTCGTGCCGTAGAGGTGCCAGCCAAACTCGATCTCGGCTTTGACCAGGACGGTGAACGTGGCCCCTGGCTTGAGGGGCGCGGTGTCGGCGCGCTCTATCGCCCAGACGACGGGGACCTGGGCGAGCGCGGCAGTGGGAGTCGAGGCGACGGTCGACAACACGGCGACGAGCAGGAAGGGGGCGGTCATCCTATCGGCGCACGATGCGCCCGCCTTTCATCACAAGCGTCAGCTTGCGCAGAACCGTGATGTCCACGGTCGGATCGCCTGTGACCGCAATGAGATCTGCCAGAAGCGTCGGCGCGATACGCCCAATCTGGGTCTCCATGTGCAGCACCTCGCCATTCACCGATGTGGCTGATCGCAGCGCATCCAGCGCAGGCATGCCGTAGGCGACCATCAGTTCCAGCTCACGCACATTGTCGCCGTGTGCGAACACGCCGACGTCGGAGCCACTGGCGATCTTCACTCCTGCCGCCAGGGCGGCCTTGAAGCTCTCGCGCTTGCGCGTGATGTTCGCTGGCTCGGGACCGGCGCCTTTTTTCCAGCCCGCGTACTGCGACGTGGCGTCACCCGCTGCCAGGGTTGGGCACAGCGCCACGCCACGCTCGGCCATCAGGCGAAAAATGTCGGGCGTGCCGCCATCGCCGTGCTCAATCGTCTCGGCGCCGGCCAGCACGGCCCGGCGCATGCCCTCCGGCGTGGTGGCATGCACCACCACCGCTCGGCCGCTGCTTCGGGCCGTTTCAACGATGAGGCGCATTTCGTCAAGGGAGTACGTGGGCTGCGCGTCACCACGCGGGCCCCAGCGATAGTCGCCATAGACCTTGATCCAGTCTGCGCCCTTGCCGATTTGTTCGCGCACCGCCCGCACGAGCGCGTCCACCCCGTCGGCTTCCTGCGCGCCCTGGGGAATGGACCACTCAGGGGCGAAACCCTTGGGCGCGTAGCTGCCCGTGGCGATGAGCGCGCGTGTGGCGATGACGAGGCGTGGGCCGGGAATGATGCCCTGCGCGACGGCTTGTTTCAGCCCGACGTCGGCGTAGTCGGCGCCTTCGGTACCAAGATCCCGGAGTGTCGTGAACCCGGCGTCAAGCGTGGCCTTCAGGTGATTGACCGCGCGTGCGACGCGCAGCGATTGCGGCTCGTTGAGCACCTGTGTGTTCCAGGGCGCCTCGTTGTAGGGGTGCAGCAGCACGTGCGAATGCGCATCGACCAATCCCGGCAGCAGCGTCATGCCTGGCAGGTCCATCACTTCCGCGGTGGGAGCGTTCACCTCGGCCACCGGGCCCACCGCCACGATTCGTTCGCCGCGAATGTGGACGACGTCGCCTTCCCGGACGCGGCTGCCGTCGAAGACGCGCGCGGGCTTCAGCAAGTACTCCTGGACCTGGGTTGGCGTCTGGGGTGCCGCGGCCTGGGGGGCGCCCGCCCCCGCGACTGCCCCGGCCACTATCACCACGCACATCCCGCCGCGCCGCAACATTCTCATGGTGTCCGAGAATGTATCGCACGTGGCGCGAAAGATCACAGGAGGCGCCGAGACGCGGAGGATCTATGAACTTCAACGGTGCCGGGCTAGATGCGCGTGCAGCGCCAGGACCATATACTTCGCCGCGCGCATAATCAGCGTCACTTCGTTCTGAACGCCGGGCCGCACCTCCTCGACTGCAACACTGGCCTCATATCCAAGGGCCCGGCACGTGACGCGATAGGTTCCGGTACGCACGCCGTCGAAATCGAATCGGCCACGTCCATCCGCCACGGCGCGAAACTCCGTCAGGCCGGATCGCCGGTCCAGCGGCTGAAACACGACAGAGGCGTCTGGAATGGACGCGCCGTACACGTCAAACACACGCCCACGCACCTGTCCCTGGGCCGGCCCCGGCTTCGTTCTGCCGGCCAGCGCGGCCACCGTGGGATCGATCGCGAACTGCCCAGTCAGCATTGCCGGATCCACGTCGGCCCGCTTGAGCACATGTTCACCGTATCCGAGCACATCGAGGCTCACACGGTCCGCGGCTCCTGCTGAGAAACAGGGATCAGGCTGTCCCGTCGGGAGCACCTCGTAGCTCCGCGGGCGGCGTCCCTCATGTGACACGGTCAGGTACCCCGTCGGCAGCCGATCGCCGCTCCGGGCCCTGAACTCGATCGTTGGTCGGAGGACCGATACACACTCGACCACGGGAGCCACCCCCATGACGAGCGAAACATCTGAGGCGCGGGCGACCGGAACCTCGACGTTCGCGATGATCAGGTGGAAACCGACCATGTGCGCGGCGACCCGATAGGTTCCGGGTGCAAGGTCCTCGAACCAATAGCGGCCGGACTCATCAGACAACACCTCGAGTTCCACGAGCCCTTCGACTGGCCTGGACGGACGAACCGTCACAAACGCGCCGCGGAGGGGCGCACCGGCCTCATCAACCGTCCTGCCAACGATCCGTCCACCTGTGGACTGCACCGCCGTAGCCGCGGGCACCAGAAACAGGGCGAGAGCCACAGCGGACCTCAACTCCATCGACATGACGGACATCATCCCCCATTGCGGGCGACCGCACGGCGGTTCACTTTCCCGGCACGGCCCGGAGTTCGGCCACGCGCCCCTATAATCAACCCCATGATTGCGGTCACCGGCGCGGCGGGTTTCCTTGGTAGCGCCACGGTCTGGGGCCTCAACCAGCGCGGGGAGCGCGGCATCCTCTGTGTGGACACCGACCTCTCGGCCCACCGGTATGCGAACCTGAAGCCCCTGCGATACGGCGCCTATCTATGCCACGACGAGTTCCTGGCTGCCATGGCTCGCGGGGCCTACAAGGGCCGGCTCTCCGCCGTTATTCATCTGGGCGCCTGCAGCAGCACGACCGAAGCCAACTGGGACTACCTGCGCGAGAACAACCTCGAATATTCGAAGACGCTTTGTCAGGCTGCGATCGACGGCGGCGCCCGGTTCATCCAGGCCAGCAGCGCGGCAACATACGGAGACGGGACCGAGGGCTATTCTGACGATCACGCCAGGCTCGATGCGCTGAAGCCACTCAACCTCTACGCCCGCTCCAAACATGAGTTCGACTTATGGGCTCGTGACAGCGGCGCGCTCGAAACGATCGCGTCGCTGAAGTACTTCAACGTGTACGGCCCCAACGAGTGGCACAAGGGCGACATGCGCTCGATGGTGTGCAAAGGCTACGAGCAGATTCGTGACACGGGCCGCGTGAAGCTCTTCAAGAGCAACAGGCCCGAGTTCCCGGATGGCGGGCAGCGGCGCGACTTCCTGTACGTGAAGGACGCCGTGGCCATGACACTGTGGCTACTCGACCATCCGGAACACCACGGCATCTTCAACGTCGGCAGCGGCGTGTCCACGGACTGGAATCGACTGATGGGCGCCATTTTTGCGGCGCTCGCCCAGCCGTCGGTCATCGAATATTTCGATATGCCAGCATCAATCGCGTCGGCGTACCAGTACGACACGTGCGCGGACATGACGAAGCTGCGCGCCGCCGGCTACACGGCGGCGGCCACGAGCGTGGAAGACGCGGTTCGGGAATACGTGGTGGACCATCTGGTCACCGCGCAGCATCTGAAACCCAGCAACTGAATGCCTGGACCCCAGGACCCCTGGACTCCTGGACCCCAGGACCCCCTAATCTAAGGCCTGCGTCGTGCCGGCCCGCGGGACGAACCGCCACCTGGACGCCGGGGCGAAAACGACCCGCCACCGGGTCGTGATCCTGAGGGACCACCTGATCGCGGTGCCGGCGCGCCGCCAGGACCGCGACGCCGCTGCTTGTCGGCGGCGCGTGCGCGTTCGCCAGCCTTGCGCTCGCGAATGGCCTTGATGCGTTCGGCGAGCGGAATCTCGAGCGCCGCCGGCGGCTTCGCGTTGTAGTCGAAGTCCGGCACGGTCACGCGCGGCAGCCGCTTGTGGATGGCGGCCTCGATGCTGCGCAGGTCCGACTCCTCCTGCGGCGCCACAAACGTGAATGCGTCACCCGTGGCCTCGGCCCGCGCGGTACGACCCACGCGATGGATGTAGTCCTCGGGCACCAGCGGCACGTCGAAGTTCACGACGTGCCCCAGTTCCTGCACGTCAATGCCGCGCGCCGCGATGTCGGTGGCCACGAGCACACGCACCGTCCCGTTCTTGAACGCCGCCAATGCGGCCGTGCGCTGCGGCTGCGACCGATTGCCATGGATGCGATCGGCGTTGATCTTGTTGCGAATGAGGAAGTCAGCCAGCCGGTTCGCACGATGTTTCGTTCGTGTGAACACCAGCGCGTCGTCCATTTCGCCGCGTTGCAGAAGGGTGAGCAGCAGCTGCGACTTGAGTTCCTGCGAAACCGGATACACAGCCTGCGTGATGCCCACGGCAGGTGCGGCTTTGCGCTCAATCTGCAGGCGCGCCGGGTCCTTCAGCATCTCGTGCGTCAGCTGAATGATCGGCTGCGGCATCGTGGCGCTGAAGAAGAGCGTTTGGCGCTTCGACGGAAGCTGCCGGAGAATCTTGCGGATCTCCGGCAGGAATCCCATGTCGAGCATGCGATCCGCTTCGTCCAGCACGAGGTATTGCAGGTGCTGGAGCTTGGCGTACGACTGCCGCATGTGGTCCATCAACCGGCCGGGCGTGGCGATGATGACGTCTGCGCCGCTGCGGAAGGCATGTTCCTGCGGACCCATGCCAACGCCGCCAATGACCACGGCGCCGGTGATCGGCGTGTGCACGGCCAAATCCTTGAGGTCTTCGAGAATCTGCGCGGCGAGTTCACGGGTGGGCGTGAGGACCAGCGCACGCGTGCTGCCGCGGGGCGTGTCGATCAGGCGATGGATGAGCGGCAGCAGGAATGCCGCGGTTTTGCCGCTGCCGGTCATGGCGCAGGCGAGGACGTCGCGCCCTTCGAGGGCGGGCGGAATGGCATCCAGCTGGATGGGCGTGGGACGGGCAAAGCCCATCTCTTTCACGCTTTTGAGCAGACTGGGGTGAAGTTTGAGAGCACTGAATGGCACGAGAAAATATCCTGACTTCCCTGAATGTTCGTGAGTCCCGAGGTGTGGGGTCCCCGGGAAATCCGGGGTGGAGGGAAAGGCACCTCCAGTATACGATGTTCCCCATCATGCGAAACCTGCTCACGATTCTCGCCCTCGGACTGGTGGCGGCGTCCTGCGAAGGCAGCAAGGGGACGCCATCACCGACGGTGCAGACCGTCACGGTCACTGCGGGAGGCGCGGCGTCCGTCTCGTTTGCCAATCGCAATCAGACCTCGCAACTGGTGGCGACGGCGCGCCTCACCGATAGCACCACCACTGATGTCACCGCCACAGCGACCTGGGCATCCAGCAGTGCGACCGTCGCCACGGTGTCAGGTACGGGATTGGTCACGGCTGTGACGAATGGAGCGACCACCATCACCGCCACGCATCTGGGCCAGGTCGGATCGCTCGGCGCCACGGTGGCGATGCGCGCCACCGCTGAGGTCACGCCCACCTTCGCCCGGTTGTGTTCCCCGAATCGCGCACAGATGGCTGTGACGATTCGGGAGTCGAGCAACAACATCGGCTTTCGAATCACGCTGCTCGAGATCACGATGACGGACATCAACGGCGTGCAGCGCTACACCCGCGCGCTGTCGGCGGCCGACGTGACGACGCTCGCTGGCTCAAACATCGTGGGCCCTGGCGCAAGCCGGACCGTGACCGTTGAGTCGGGCTACCCGGGCGGCGTCAATGTGGAAGACTCGACGGGCCGCGTCATTCTGACGGCCGTTGATGATGCGGGGAACGCCATCAGCGTCACGCTCACTCCCATTTCAATGCGCGACCGCTGCTGAGCTCCGCCCTACGGCTCGGATCGCTCGGACATTGTGACGATGCCGGCGACGAGTGACGCAAGCAGGGCCATCACCCGCCCTGGATGAGCATGAAGCCGATGCCCGCGGCGATGAGCACCACGCCGGCCTGTGCCGACCAGAGGATGCGGCTGAACGGCGCGCCGGCCAGAAACTGCGTTGCTTGCGCCGAGTGCATGCACTGCCTATATTTGATGCATGCAATACACCATCCGCGGCATTCCTCCGGCCACTGACCAGGCCCTTCGGACTCGCGCAAAAGCGGCCGGCCAGAGTCTCAACCAAGCGGCGGTCGCCGCCCTCGGCGAAGGCGCGGGCGTCAGCGCAGTGCCACGGGCGCGGCGGGTGCTGGGTGACATCGCGGGGTCATGGCGGACTGACAAGGCCACGGAATCCGCTCTGGCCGACCAGGATCGAATTGATGAGGACCTGTGGCGCTGAGAGTGGCGCTGGACACCAAACGATAGGTGGATCTGTGCCGGGGCGTCGCCGAAACGGTGGCGATTCTTGAACACGCAGAAGCCGTCATCGTCCCATTCGTGGTGCTCGCCGAACTGCGAGCCGGTTTCGCGTACGGCCGCCGCTCGGCGGAGAACGAGCAGATTCTGAGGCGCTTCCTGCTCAAGGACGGTGTCCGGCTGTTATTCGCAGATGACCAGACCACACACCACTACGCGTCGCTGTATCGCCAACTGGGGACACAGGGCACGCCGATTCCCACCAACGACATGTGGCTCGCCGCGCTGGTCCTGCAACACAATCTGAGTCTGCATGCTCGCGACAAACACTTCGATCACCTGCCGCAACTCGTACGCGTCTAGCGCCCGTCTAGCGAACGCCCATCAGCCGGAGTTCGCACGCCGCCAGAGTAAGATCGAGCCGTGATCCAGACGCCGAACACCCGCCAGAAGATCGCCGGACCGCGCAGTTCGGAATTCGTCTTCGCGCGCGTGCGCTACGACTCTGGCGATTGGGACTACAACCCGAAAGTGGCGGCCAATGTCCTGAACTCGGTGGTCGAATACACCACCATTCCGGTCTACCCGGACGAAGTGGTCATCACGCTCGACTCGGAAGAGCTCCTTGCGTTCCCCTTCCTCTTCATGACGGGCCACAAGTTGGTGCGGCTCAACGAGCGCGAACGTACCGGCCTGCGCCACTTCGCCGACACCGGCGGACTGCTGTTCTCCGACGACTGCAACCACGACATTGACGGCCTCTATGCCAAGACGTTCGAAGAAGAGATGCGCCGGGTGTTTGCCGACGACCCGAAGGCCGCGGCCATGCCCAAGCTCCCGAACCGCCACGCCCTCTACTCGTCATTCTTCAATTTTCCCGACGGCCCGCCGCAGACCTCACACGAGCTCAACGGCTGGGGCGACGACCTCGTCCACGACTACCTGCGCAGCGCCGATCGCACGGGCCGCGTGGCCGTGCTGTATTCCAACAAGGACTACGGCTGCGAGTGGGACTACGACTGGCGCAACAAGCGCTTCCGCACCGACGACAACACCCGCTTCGCCGTCAACATCGTCGTCTACGCCATGACGAGCTAGTGTGCTGCCGATGACGCTTTAGGACGTCTTCCGGGCGCCGCGCACCGGAAGACGTGTACTAAAGCGTCATCCGCAGCACACTAGCGCACGGCGAAGAGTCGATCGGTGCCGTCGGTCGTGAGCTCGCGCGCGCCGAAGGTCCTCAGCCAGTCCGTTACACCGGTCCCCTGCCCATCCGGGAACGCGGACTCGTGCACCAGGATGTGTGTGACACCGGTGTCCAGCACTGCGCGCCAGGCCTGCTCCGGCTCTCGCATCCTCGCGTTGAACGCGCCAATGAGACGCTGCTGGCTGTCCGGGAAGAACCCCGAGTACCCATTCACGAGCGGCTGCCGGTGATAGCCGGCATAAAACACCGACAGCAGATCCCAGGCCGGCACACCAAACGGAAACTCGAGCAGGACAACTGGCTGAGCGGAATCACGAATGATGCGATAGACCGGTGGGATACGACGGCCTACAGGTAGATGCCGAGGCGTCTCGTTCAACCCGTGTGCGTCAATCGGGACATTGGTCTGAAATGGTCCCGCCCAACCCTCCACCATCATGAACAGGCCGGCGACGATGACACAGGCCGTGCCGAACCTCCGCGCGCGGCCGATCAACGCCGACGCGCCGAGGCCCGCGAGCACCGCCAGAAACAGCGTGACCAGCATCAGAAACCGGGCGGGCACTCGCAATCCGTCGAAGCCCGGGACGTACTGCATGAACCACGCATAGGGTCCGGGCGAGACCGCCACGCCCTTGACGACGATCTCTGGTCCAAGCGCCAGAGCGGCTGCTGCCACGGTCGCGACGACGTAGAACATGAATGGCGAGCGCCCCGTGCTGTCACCGCGTCGGCCAGGTGGCCTCACAGCAAACCGCAGCGCCACCGCCATCAGCACGGTGCGCAGCAGCATGCCACCCGCATCACGCGACCGCGCCCACACTCCATCAATGGGAATGGGATAGCTCCCCATCGTCAGGACGCTGAACACGGCGAAGAGGTGAACCGCACACAACACGGTGAGCACCCCGATCAGCACCTGCCGTCCAGCAGAAGCATCTGCCCGCGCCACCCGAATCCCCTCGCGGCGCCCTGCCAGCCCGGCAATGATGCCAATGCCGGCCAGCACCAGCACAGCGGCCCCCGGAAAGCCCTCGCCTTCCGGGCGCACGAACGCGTTCAACCGTTCACCCCACAGCCACGACGACCCGGATGCGGTGGCGAACGCGCGGGCATCGGCCGAGAACATGGAGATCTCGCCCAGAGACCTGACGCCGACGTCGCCATCCCGCACACTGAGATACGGCAGCAGGAACGGGATCGTGATGGCGCCGACCGCGACCGCAGCAATCAGGAATGCCCGCCACGTGGTCCACTCTCGAAGGCGTCGGCGCGCGGCAAGTTCATAGACCACATACGCGCCGGCGAATGGAGAGAAGAACAACAGGTAGTAGCCGCACGAGAGGTTCTGCGCGACCAACGCGGCGGCTCCCCCGACAAGAGAGCGCCGCCGGCCCGTCTCAAGAAACCGACGGAATCCGTAGAGCACAAAGGGCATCCACTGCGCCGACAGTATCTGCAGATGTGAGAACTGCGAGATCCGGTACGGCGCGAACGCAAATGCAATACCGGCGATCAGGGCGGCGGTCGGCCTGCCCGTGAGATCGCGTACCAGGAGAAAGGCGCCTAGCCCGGATAGGACACACGTCGCCAGGAACACCAGGTTGTAGGCGAGGATGACATTGTCTGTGGCCGCCAGCACAGGCAGTGCCTGGAGCATCTGCGGCGTGAGATGTTCGGAGTACGCGATGGTCAGCGGTTCCGGATAGAAGATGTTGCCGTGCCAGTAGCGGCCGAGTGCGCCGACGTCACCGCTGAGGAATGCCAGCACCTGCCCGCCGGTCCACTTGATGATCCAGGCATTCAGGACCGGGTCGCCCAGGTCGGACGCGATCTCCCGATCGATCACGGTCACGAGTGGCCAGGTCATTCCAACAGCAAGCACCACGTAAACGGCAGTGGCCAGGAGCGTAGACCGGCGTGTCATCGGAAAGTGAATATACCTCTACAATCAGTGCATTGTGCCCAGACCTGGCCAGGACATCGAAGACTTCTGTCGCGCCTGCAAGACCGACCGCATGCACACGATCGTTGCCACCGACGGCCAGGGAGTGGCGCTGCGGGTCCGCTGCGGCTACTGCGACAGTGAACACAACTTCCGCGGTGGCCCAAGGGTGGATGCCGACACCGGCGCGATGGCGTCGCGAGCCGGGGCCGCCGCTCCCCTTCCCATGGTCGCTGAACGCGAAAGGACGCACCCGATGACTCCGATCGATCACCCCGAAGATCTCGAACTACTGCTTCGCCGTGTGATTCGCGAGGAGAATGGGGCCACCACCGTCACGCCCGCGGCCAAGTGGCGCGGCGGCACCATGGTGTTGCGCCCGGCCGATGCCTCGCTCCAGGAGAAGACCTGGCCGATCGAGACGTTTTTCCACAAGGTGGTGATGCTCCGCAATCGCCTCAGGACACTCGAGCAGCACATCAACGCCTCCGACCTGCCCGACGATGGGAAGGTGAAGCTGCAGGCGTACATCACCGGGTGCTACGGCTCGCTCACGAGCTTCAATCTGCTCTTCGCCGACGAACGGGATCACTTCAAGGGTCAGGGCGAATAACGACCCCCTACTTGAACCTGAAGTACGCGGTCTTGACAGTGCCGTCGTCAAAGGTGGCCTGGAACTCGCGACAGGTGTTCTTCCACGAATTCTGGGACTTCCAGACGAACGTGTAGCGGCCATTAAACGGGTTGTAGAGCAAACCGCTGGGGGATCCGATCGCCTGCGACGTGCCAATCGGTGCCTTCGTCGAGCAATTGATCTGCTGGGACTTGGGGAATCCACCCGCGAAGACATCAAACCCTTCGAAGCCGCCGAGCGAGAAGTGGAGTTGGACAAACGACCCCGCATTCTCGTTGTTGAGGAAGGGTGGGTTCTTCACGGGCGAGAAGAAGCCTGTGAAGATGAACCCCTTGAACTTGATGTTCGCCACGTACATCGAGCCATCGTCGAGCATCACCTGCAACTGGCGACAGGAACTGGTCCACGCCGACTCGGTCCGCCAATGGTAGGCATAGCGGTCCGGTCCTGCCTGGTAGGTCAGGCCGATACCCAGGAGCGACTTCGTTGAGACGGCCGGCCCGAGCGGCGTCCAATCCGTGCACGACACCGGCTGGGACTTCGGGAACCCCGGCGCAAGCACACCAAGACCCTGTGGGCCACCGAGACTGAAGCGCACGGGGATGATGTGCCCCGCGTTCTCGATATTGACTACGGGCGGGTTCGAGAGCGGCGCGAAGAACCCGGTAAACGTGTAGCCCGGCCCCACCGGTGGCGGGAAGTCGTACGTCTCACCGGTTTCGAGGACGACCGACTCCCCTCTCACGGTGATCTCGACCACGCCCTCAAGGACTTCCGCGTCCGCGCTGCCATCCGGATTCACCACCACCTGGGCAGATTCACCGGCGTCAAGTTCGAACGACCCGATCGGCGTGCCGAGCGCGTCGACGATGATGACGACGATCGCGCTGGTGTTGGTCGTGAGGGCGGTGACCGGGCTGCCGGTTGTGGCGCCCTGTCCCGTGCCCAGTTGGATGATGACGCCGGGCCCGATGGCCGGGTCGCGCAGCTCGACAATCGGCAGCGCGTTGAGCGCACGCATGGTGGTACTGCCTGTCGTCGCGTCGCAGGAGTAGACCGCGCTTTCACCGACCGCGTCGAGCGAAATGCGCTGCGAGCCGTTGAGCGCGCAGACGTCAAACGTCGCCGGGGCACCCGCCCCACCCGTGAGGTCGAGCTGGATGCCGCTGGGGCTGACGTCGCCCACCTTGATGGTCCATCCGCCGCGGTTCGAGATCGTGCCGTCGCTCGTGCCACCCTGGGCCACGTCGGTGAAGTCGTTCGAGAACACTGCGGGCTGCGGGTCGATCGTGTTCACGATGCCGTCGGCATCGCCATCGGCATCAGGCGTCAGGGCGAAGTTGATGCCGCCAACAATGGCCGTACCAGAGAGCACAATGCCGGCGCCCGCCGTTGGGTTGCACAGCACATTGCAGTCGATGCCGTTGTAGACCTGGTTCACGAGGCCCAGGCTGTTGTCGGACCTGGCGAAGTACGTGTCGGGTGGCAACCCTTCGCTGGTGACGAAATTGCCGCTGCCGTCCGCCACTCCAGTGGCGACTCGCACGTTGGCACTGTTGTAGATCGAGCCCAGGGCGCCTGGCACAGGATTTCCTGCCTGCGTGATGGTGCCCGAGACTCTGGCCCCGCGCGTGAGGTCGAAGTTGATGCCGGTCGTCTCGAGGCCGGTGGTGACGGCGATCCCCGTACCCAGGGTCACGTCGCACGTCCCCAGGCACGTTGTGCCGCTATGGAGCTGGTTGATCAATCCCTGGCCGTTGAACGTACGTGCGGTGTAGGTGCCACTCGGCAGCCCCGCCGTGGTGCGGTAGATGCCGAGGGCGTTGGTGCCGCCGCCGCTCACGGCCACACCCGCCGAGTTGAAGATCGTGACCGAGACGCCCGCCAGCACACCACCGCCGGCCTCAGTGATGGTGCCGCTGATGCGCCCTCCGGCCGACAACTGGAAGTCCACACCGCTGGTGGTGGTCGGACTGGTCACCGCGATCGCCGTGCCGGATGTGACCACGCAGTTGGCCACACACGCCGCGCCGCCGAACAGCTCATTGATATAGCCCAGGCCGTTGTTGGTGCGGAGGTAGTAGGTGCCCGACGCGAGCCCCTGGCCCGAGGTGTACACCCCGAATGCGTTCGTGCCGCCGCTGGCCACGAACCGCCCGGTGCTGTCGAAGACCATGACGCTGGCGCCGACAATGGGCAAGCTCGTGGCGGCGTCGGTGATCGTGCCCGACACTCGTCCGCCCTGCGAGATGCTGAAATTGATCCCGGTCGTCGTCGAGCCCACGGTTACGGTGAAGGCATCACCAGCAAGCACCGAGCAACTGCCGACACACGGCTTGTTGTTGAAGAGCTCATCGAGGAAGCCCTGGCTGTTCTGCGTCCTCGCGAAGTACTGACCTGACGTCAGGCCTGAGCTGGTCACAAAGTTGCCCGCCGAGTCGGTGTTGGCGCCGCCGACCGGTCGGCCGGACGCATCGAAGATGTTCACGAAGATGCCTGAGAGCGGGTTCCCCGAGCCGGCGTCGGTGACCTGCCCACTGACGCGGCCACCAGCCGTCAGGCCGAAATTGATACCCGAGGTGGTGCCGCCAACCGTGACCGAAATCAGGGTGCCGGTGCCCAGCGAACACCCCGCGGCGCAACTGACGTTGGGGTACAGCTCATTGATATAGCCGAGATTGTTGCCCGTGCGGACGTAGTAGGTGCCGGTGGGCAGACCCACGCCGGTCAGGTACTGGCCAAGCGCGTCGGTGGCCCCCGTCGACACCGTGAGGCCCGACACATCAACGATCGACACCGAGACGCCGGCGATGGGCAGGCTGGTGCTGTCATCCACCACGGTGCCCGAGACGCGCCCTCCGACCGCCAGCGCGAAGTCGACAGCACTCACCGTGTTGGCGCCAGAAATCACGAGCGGCGCGCCCAGAATGTTGAAGCAGTTGAGCGGACACTGGAGGTTATCGAAGACCTCGTTGATGTACCCCTGCGTGTTGCTGGTGCGGGCGTAGTACGTCCCATCGGCCAGCCCCTTCGCACTGAAGTTGCCGAGCGCGTCGGTCACGTCGGACGTGACCGTATTTGTCGCGGCGTTCACAATCTGCACGGTCACGTTGGCCAGCGGCGTGACACCGTTTGTGACCTGTCCGCTGATCGTGCCGCCCAGCGCGAGCGTGAAATCCACGCCCGTTGTCTGCGCGCCGGTATTCACGGCCACGTCTGTGCCTGCGGTGAGCGCGCACGAAAAGCCGCACACCACGTTGTCGTACAGCTCGTCGATGAAACCCAGCGAGTTGGTAGTGCGCACGTAGAACTGGCCTGTGGTCAGGCCCGCGCCGCTGATGTAGTTGCCGAGCGCATCAGTCGTCGACGTCCCGAGCGACTGGCCCGTCAACGACAGAATCTGTACCGACGCGCCGATGATCGGCGCGCTGCCGGCATCCAGGACCGATCCAGCAATGCGGCCACCCTCTGCGAGATCCATGTCGATGGTGACGGGCGGGTTTCCTGCGGTCAGTGCGATGGGGACCCCGATGCCAACCGGCGACGGGCACAACGTGCCCTGACACAGCTGGTCCGGATACACCTCATTGATCAATCCGCGTCCGTTGACCGTGCGCAGGTAATAGGAACCTGTGGGAATCCCTGTGCCCGTGGTGTAGCTGCCGTTGGCACCGGTGAAGCCTGAGGAGAATGTGGTCCCCGCCGCATTGATGACCTGTACACTCACGCCGGACAACGCAACACCGCCCGCGCCGGTCACGCGGCCGCTAATCTGAGCCCCGAGCGCCAACGTGAAGTTGATGCCACCGACGGTCGTTGCCGACGGCACCACGATGGGTGTGCCCAGGGCCGCGGTGCAGGCAGGCGCACACGTGACGCCGGCGTGCAACTGGTTGAGATAGCCGGAACTATTCGCCGTTGCCGCGTAATAGGTGCCCGCGGGCAGGCCATCACGCGAGATGTAGGCGCCGGTGACTGCATCGGCAAACCCAAACGATGCCTGGGATCCCGTGCTCGTCAGGATCTGGACGGTGGGCGGGAGCGGGAGCGGGTTGAGCGAGGTGTTGAGCACGGTGCCCGAGATTCGTCCACCGGGTGCCAGCACGAAATTGACCGGCCCGGTGATCACGCCTGCGGGTGCGGATACCGGTGTCCGTCCGTCCGTGTCGCAGAAGCCGACGCACGGCAGGCCGTCGTTGAGCTCGTTGATGAACCCGGCAGAGTTTGTGGTCTTCAGAAAGTAGTCACCAGCCGGAAGACCTGGGCTCGTGGTGTATGCGCCGGTCACCGCAGCCGTGACGGCGGTGGCCACCACTTGATTCGCCACGTTCCGCACTTCGATCGACACCGATCCAATGCCGGTCGATCCGTCGGTGACGGTGCCCGAGAACTGCGCGCCCTGATCGAGATCAAAATTGATGCCCGAGGCCACTGAACCGGCCGTCACCACGATGGGCGTGGCGCTGGTCAGCGCGCAGCTCAGAGAGCAAGGGACGTTGTTCCAGACCTCACCGATAAAGCCGCCGCTCGACGTCCGGGCGAAGTACGTGCCGGCGGGCAATCCCGTAATCGTCGCGAACGTGCCACCAGCGCCCGTGGTGGCCGACGTCACAAACGCATTGCCTGGATCGACGATGGTCACGAAGGTACCGACAAGGGCCGCGCCCTCACCGAGGACCGTGCCGGAAATGCCGCCGCCCTGCGCCAGGGCGAAGTTGATGGTGGTGGTGGCGCCGTCCGTGACCGTGACCGGCGTGCCAGACAGCACGCTGCATGACACACAGGTGAAGGCGTTGTACAGCTCATCCACGTAGCCAATGGCGTTGGAGGTGCGCACGAAGACCGTTCCGGCAACAAGCCCGGGGATGCTGTAGCCACCCGAGCCGTCGGTCACGGCAGACCCCACCGAAAAGCCCAGCGTGTTGTAGGCCGTCACCCCGATGCCCGAAATGGGATTCGCGCCATCAGTCACAGTGCCGGCGACGGTGCCGACAAACGCGGCTGACCGGAGACTGGAGCTGGTAAAGAGAGCTGCCGCCGCCAGCGCCAAGCTGAGAACTAATCTGTGTGCACGCATGACTGAACTCCTACGGAAGGGAGAGAGAGGCGGTCATTCTAATGGGATGGCCAGCGGTAGGCAAGCAGCGATTCTGTAACGCGAAGACAAATTTCTACTTTGCCACCCAGCCCGCATGGCCCGCTACGGCCGCGGCGCGACGGTCCGCGATCCGAAAACGGTCTGTGATTGCGAAGGACCGGTTGAATGGGTATCGTGTGCCCATGCCGAACCACCCCATCGCCCGTCCGCTTGCCCTGGTCGCCTGTGCCGCATTCGCCGTGGTCCTGGGAGGGCCTCCCCTGGCGGGGCAGGCCAAGCCGCCGGCCGCAGGCGCGCCGTCCTTCAAAGTGGACCCGAGCTGGCCGCTGGAAATGCCGAATAACTGGGTACTCGGCGCCGTCACCGGCGTGTTCGTGGACGCGAAGAATCATGTCTGGGTCACGCATCTCCCCGAAACGCTGACTGAAGAAGAGACATCCATGACCCAGACCCCGCCCATCGCCACCTGCTGCCAGGCGGCGCCCACAGTGCTGGAGTTCGACGCGGCAGGCAAGATCGTGCAGGGCTGGGGCACCGGCCCGATGGACGACACCTCGAACTGGCCGCGCAACCCCCACGGCATCTTTGTGGATCACAACGACCATGTCTGGATTGGCAGCTATCAGCACCACCGCGTGATGAAGTTCACGCGCGACGGAAAACTGCTGTTGACCATCGGCCAGTACGACAAGAACGCGGGCAGCGCCGACACCACGCTGATGGGTGGCCCTGCGGGCATCTGGGTGGACCCGAAGACCAATGAAGCCTTCATCGCCGATGGCTATCGCAACCGTCGAGTCATTGTGGTGGACGGAGCCACGGGCAAGTACCTCCGCCACTGGGGCGCGTACGGGACGCCGCCCGACGACACAGTAAAGTTCGACCCGAAGTCCATGATGAGCGGCGCGCTGCCCACGCAATTTTCCACCGTGCATGGCCTCACGGGCTCGAACGACGGACGCATTTACGTGGCCGACCGTCGCGGCAACCGCATCCAGGTCTTCGACCAGTCGGGCAAGTATCTGGCTGAGAAAATCATCGCGCCGGCCACGCTCTCGTCGGGCTCAGCGTTTGTCATCGTGTTGTCGCCAGACCCGCAGCAGGAATGGCTGTACATGGCTGATGGCACGAATCACAAGGTCTGGATCCTGCGGCGTTCAACGCTTGAGGTCGTGGGCGAATTCGGCCACGGCGGGCGCCAGGTGGGACAGATGCTGCGTCCTCACGGCATGAGCGTGGACTCGCAGGGGAACCTCTACGTCGGCGAAGCCTCAACCGGGCGGCGCGTGCAGAAGTTCGCGCTGCAGCGGCGGTAGGGGCGCCGGCGGAAATTGAGCGATTGAGGATCGGGATGGAACGGATTGCGGATGTGGGATCGAGGATGGGAATTGTCCGATTTGGGGATCGCTGATTGGAACATTGCCGATGGTGCGATGGGGGGGCATCAAGTACCGCCGCTCAGAGTTCTCGCAGAGCGACGTTCGGCTCGACGCGCGGCGCGCGTCGAGCCGGGATCCAGCCGGCGAACACCCCGATGACCAGAATCAGGATCGGCACCACGGCCCACGGGGTGGCCGGCCTCCCCCTCGACGAGCGGTTCCTGTCGACGCATCGTCAGTCGACCGGCCTCGAAGGGCGTCTGTGCGGTCACCAGACGCGAACCGACACGCGTCACGGCCAGGATACCCAACTCGGGATGCGACCGTAGCGAGTCCAGATCGCGCCACGCCGGCGCACGCCGTGTGGGTTCGCGGGACCGCCGTTGACCTGGCACGTGCGGCCACGGCGGCCGCACCACGTAGAGGTCGTAGGTGTCGGCGAAGTTGGTTGCGCGCATGGGCCGCCAGATTGCGGCGTCGATCAACCCGAAACAGGTGGTGTTGGCGCCGATGCCAAGCCCGAGCGTGATGACGGCGACGGCCGTGAACCCAGGCGTGCGCCGAAGCTGCAGCCACGCGTAGCAAAGATCGTTGAGCATGGCCCGCCGGTATTATCCGCCACGCCCTGCCTAATTGAGCACAACTCATCGTCTTCGTTCATAATTTGGGGCGGCGACTCCCCTATGTCCAGAACACTCGCGTTACTCCTCATCCTCTGTTGCGGTGGCCTCACGGTGTCGGCTCAAGTCGCGCCCACTCCGGTCGTGACCCCCGCAGACACCCTCAACGCATTCTTCAAGCCCGTGAAGTGGCGATCCATCGGACCCTTTCGAGGCGGTCGATCGGTGGCCAGCACGGGAGTGCCGGGCGACCCGAAAACGTACTACATGGGCACCACCGGCGGAGGCCTCTGGAAAACGGACGACATGGGCATCAGCTGGCGCAACGTGTCGGACGGCTCTTTCAAGACCGGGTCGGTCGGCGCAGTCGCCGTGGCCGAAAGCGACACGAATGTCGTGTACGTCGGCATGGGCGAACACGCCGTGCGCGGCGTCATGACCCACCATGGCGACGGCGTGTACCGATCGACCGACGCCGGCAAGACGTGGAAACACATGGGCCTTGGCGAGACCCAGCACATCTCCCGAATCATCGTGCATCCGAAGAACCCGGACATCGTCTACGTGGCTGCGCAAGGCGCGCTGTACAGTGCGTCGCGGCAACGCGGGCTGTTCAAGTCCACCGACGGCGGCACGACCTGGAAGAACATCCTGTACGTTGACGAGCGGACGGGCTCCTCGGAACTCTCGATGGACGCGACAAACCCGCGCATCATGTATGCGGCGATGTGGGAATACGGCCGTCTGCCCTGGAAAGTGATCAGCGGCGGCCCAGGTGGCGGCCTCTACAAATCGACAGACAGCGGCGAGTCCTGGGAAAGGATGAAGGAGGGCCTGCCCGAAGAAATGGGCAAGATGGCCATCGCCGTGAGCCGCTCCAACCCTGAAAGGGTCTATGCGCTGATCGAGAGCGATTCGAACAAGGACGAACGCGGCCTGTACATGTCGAACAATGCCGGCAAGAGCTGGAGCAAGGTCTCGAGCGATGCCCGCCTTGTGCAACGCGCGTGGTACTACATCGAACTCTTCATCGATCCGAAGAACGAGAACACGATCTACGTCCTCAGCGCGCCGATGTTGCGCTCAGACGACGCCGGAAAGACGTGGACGGTGATGTCGGCGCCGCATGGCGACTTCCACGACCTCTGGATCAATCCGGACAACCCGGGCAACTTCGTGGTCTCGAATGACGGAGGCGCCTCGATCACCTTCGACCGGGGCAAGAGCTGGGCCACGCAAAGCAACATGCCCACCGCCCAGTTCTACCGCATCAATGTAGACAACCAGTTTCCCTACCGCATCTACGGCGGGCAGCAGGACAACTCGTCGGTCTCGATTGCCAGTCGCGAACTGGGCGCCGGCGGCATCACCACTGCCAGCTGGACGTCGTCTGCCGGTGGCGAGAGTGCGTTTCTCGCCTTCGACCCCGACAACCCGAGATTCGTGCTGGGCGGCAGCTACCAGGGCACGATTGAAGTGCTCGATACCAAAGCCGGGGCCGGGACGAACGTGATGGCGGCACCTATTCAGTACCTTGGCATGGACGCCAAGGACATGAAGTATCGCTACAACTGGAACGCGCCGATCATCTGGAGCAAACACGAGCCCCATACGTACTACCACGGCTCGCAGTACCTGCTGAAGACCTCGGATATGGGCAAGACGTGGAAAGAGGTCTCGCCTGATCTGACGCGCAACGACAAGGACAAACAAGGCAAGGGCGGCGGGCCTTTTACCAACGAAGCCGTGGGCGCGGAGAACTACGGCACGCTGGCGTACGTCGCCGAATCCCCTCACGAAAAGGGCGTCATCTGGACAGGCAGTGACGACGGGCTGGTGCAACTGACGCGGGACGGCGGCGCCACCTGGAAGAACGTGACCCCGGCGGGTCTGGCCGAATGCCTGATCAATGCGATCGAGGTCTCTCCCTTCGACAAGGCGACCGCCTACATCGCGACCACGCGCTACAAGTTCAACGACCACGCGCCTGGGCTCTACAAAACCACGGACTTCGGCGCGACGTGGGCGAAGATCGACACCGGTATTCCCGGCAATGCCTTCACCAGGGTCGTCCGTGAAGACGACGTCCGGCGTGACCTGCTGTTCGCGGGCACCGAACTCGGGGTCTTTGTTTCATGGAATGGCGGCAAAGAGTGGTCGCCCTTCCAGTTGAATCTGCCGATCACCCCGATCACCGATCTCCGGGTGCACAAGGGGAATCTGATCGCAGCCACCTCGGGCCGCTCGTTCTGGATCCTGGACGACCTCGCGCTGATTCGGCAATTCAAGAAAGATGCGCAGGCGCTCTCGATCTTTCAGCCGTCGAGCGCGATGCTCGCCAACGGCGGCAGCGAACTGAACGAATCAGACGAGGAGTTTACTGGCGCGAACAAGTTCCGTGGCGTGAATCCCGCCAACGGCATCGTCGTGTACTACACCCTGCCGGAGGTACCGAAGACCGATGACATCACGCTCGACATCGTGGATGCCGAAGGCACGCTTGTGCGGACGTTTTCGTCGAAGAAGCTCGCTGACTTCAAGAAGTGGGACGGCGGTCCAGACGCTGACACCACGTTGCCCAAGACGAAGGGGCTGAACCGGTTCGTCTGGGATATGCGACACCCCATCATTCCCGGTGTGCCAGGCGTCTACATCGAGGCCAGTTACGACGGGCACAAGGCGATTCCCGGCAAGTACCGATTCACGCTGAAGCTGGGCAGCCAGTCGGTCACCACCGACGCCGAGATCCTGGCGAATCCGCTCTACTCGACCACGCCAGCCGCGTATCGCGACTACCACGCGATCATGTCCACGATGGAAGCTGACGTCACGGCCATGCACAAGGCCGTGAACAGTCTCTACGACAAGCAGAAACAGCTTGAGGCGCTTCTGCCCACGTTGCCGGCCGGCGACAAGTTTGCCGCTGTCAAACGTGATGGCGACGCGCTCGTCAAGAAGTTGAAGGCCTGGGACGACGACATGGTGCAGCGCAAGGCCAAGGCGTACGACGACGTTGAGAACTTCGTCAACAAGTTCACGGCCAACTACCTGTTCGTCGTGAATCAGACCGAGAGTGACGTGCCGCGCGTGAATCAGCCCTCGCTCGACATGCTCGAACAAATGAACGCGGAATGGCAGGCGCTCCGATCCAGGTCTGATGAACTGTCTGCCAAGGACATTCCGGCCCTCAACAAGAAGCTCTGGGACCTCGGCTTCGGCGCGATCTGGAAACAGTGAACGCGGTCCGGGCGACTACGCGCCGGTGAGCGTTCGCGCGGCATCCACGCGCGAGGCCCGGCGCGCCGGGATGTAGCAGGCGAGGAGCGACGTGATGGTGATGATGGCCATCGCCGCGGTGCGCTGATCCAGGTGCCGCAGTACAATCAGGCGGTCGTCGGTGGCGAGGCGGCCACGATCGTGAAGGTCGGCTGGTGGCGGAGCGACCGGACCGCATGACGCAACTCGGTGACGAAGGCCATGGCAGATTCTCCAAGGGAACGGTGAGTGATGCGGGGTGCCGGCCGTAGCGCGAGTCCCCAGCACTGGACGCGAGCCCGATGAGCGCCGCGGTGTACCGGGCCAGACGCCTGGCCGTACCAGCCGTCCATCAGACCATCCCGCTCGAGGCGCGCCATCATCTGGTAAAACGCGGAAGCGCTTCGATTGACGCCGTACCGCGCTATAAGATCGGGTCGGAGAGACCGACGCAGCTATGACCAACATGCACGAGATCGACTACACAATTTTCGGCGACGACATGCAGTTCGTCGAAGTGGAACTGGATCCCAACGAAGCCACCGTGGCTGAGGCCGGCGGGATGATGTACATGGACGACGGCATCGAGATGGAGACCATTTTCGGTGACGGGTCGGCTCAGCAGAAGAGCGGATTCATGGGCGCGCTCATGGGCGCCGGCAAGCGTCTGCTGACCGGTGAATCGTTGTTCATGACGGTTTTCATGAACCGCACCACGCGACGACGCAAGGTGGCGTTCGGCGCGCCCTACCCCGGCAAGATCATCGCGGTGCACCTGTCCGAAATTGGTGGAGTCCTGATCGCACAAAAGGACTCGTTCCTCGCCGCGGCCAAAGGTGTGAGCGTCGGGATCGCGTTCCAAAGGAAACTTGGCGTCGGCCTGTTCGGCGGTGAAGGCTTCATCATGCAGAAGCTCGAGGGCGACGGCTGGGCCTTCGTGCATGCGGGAGGCACGTTGCACGAACGTACGCTGGAACCCGGCGAGATCGTCCGCGTGGACACGGGCTGCATCGTGGCGATGATGCCGTCGGTCAACTACGACATCCAGTACGTCGGGAAAGTGAAGACCGCGCTGTTTGGTGGCGAGGGTTTGTTCTTCGCGACCTTGACGGGCCCCGGCAAGATCTGGCTGCAGTCGCTGCCGCTGAGCCGGCTGGCGAACCGGATTGTCGCAGCGGTTCCCGGCCTGACACGTGGTGGCAAGGAAGAGGGTTCCGTGCTTGGTCGCCTGGGCGGATTGCTCGACGGCGACGGACGGTAGCCTGCTCAGGCCGGGCACAAGGCATCCGGGAAGCCGTTGAACTTGAGCGGCGGATTCAACTCGAAGCCCTCGGTGTGGCGTTCCCGCTGGGCGTGTGGCGCCGAGCGCAACTGGTCGCAGGCGACCTCGCCGATCACCTGGCCGTCTCGCGGCAGACGATCAGCTCGATTGAGACCGGGAAATACGATCCCAGCCTGCCGCTCGCGATCAAGATCGCCCGGCTCTTCGGTCTCGCGGTGGAGCAGATATTCCTGGCCGACGAACCGGTGGCCGAACCGGTGGATTGACACGCAGGCGCGCGTGCAAAAGACCTCACGGCGCTCCGTCGCTTCACGGGCCTGCCGGCCTTCGCGTCGCACCAGCCCGCAGCTGTGACCTCGATCCTGAGAAGCTCGCGCTGCATGATGCGCAGTCCCTCATCGCGCGTCAGCATGGCTTCGTGTCGTGGAAGGCGCTCAAGGACGAAGTGGAGGTGCGCGCGCTCTCGTTCGCCGCTGCCGTGGATGAGTTCATTCGCTGCGCCACCGGCAGCGTGCCTCAGAGAGCCGAACGCCTGCTGGCACTGCACCCCGCGATCGCGTCCGCCTCATTCCACACGGCGCTGGTCCTAGCGGCACTGTACGGCAACCACGACATCGCGTTGCGGCTGGTGGCGCGTGGTGCGAAGGACGAGCTATCGCGACTCGAACAGTTCATCGCCGCGTGCGCGCGCGGCGACGCGGCCGGCGCCCACGCCAGGCTCGAGGCTGAGCCGAGCCTGCGCGCAGAGCTCCGGCCCGAGCACCACCGCATGCTGCATCGACCTGCAGAAAGCGGCAACGCCGCAGTCCTGGCCACGATGCTGTCGTGCGGGTTCGACCCGGACGCACGTGACAAAGACCGCGTGACACCGCTGCACCGTGCGGCGATGGCAGGCCACGTGGCGGCCGTCCGCGTCCTGCTCGCATCTGGCGCCGACGTGCATGCGATGGACGACATGTTCTCTGCCACCCCCCTGGTGTGGGCTGTTGAAGGACGCGGCCACCCGCAAGGTGATGCCGACCATGTCGGCGTCGCGCGTCTGCTGATTGCCGCCGGGTCGTCCGTGGAGTGGCAACCACCGGAAGGGGCACCCGGACCGGAACGCACCCTCGAGGGCCTGCTCGACTTGCGGCGCGCCGCCGGCGATGCAGGTTAGCGCGTTGTTCGTTTGCCCGTAGACCTCGGCCTGCGCGCTTGAGACGGAGCGCGCGCTGCGTACGACCCGCTACGCGCAGTCGAAACCGCGCATGCCCGCATCTGAGTGCAGACACGATCCACAGTCGATCCCCTTCATGCCTCGTGTGAATTTCCCATAGCGAGCTGTGACCCGGGCATGGGGGGGCTGCTAGAACGCGTTCTTCAGCACGGTACGGACGTCGGCCACTGTCGCCGGGCGTGGGTTGCCGTACGAAGACGAGGCGACGAGTTCGGCGGCGCGGTCCAGGTCTGCGTCACGAAGACCGAGGTCACGAAGCGACGCCGTCAGACCGAGTGACCGGCTGAGCGCGGCCAGACCTGCCGCCGCATCCTCCACGCCAAGGGCCGACGCGATTCGCGCCATGGCCTCAGGCGCTGCGGGCGCGTTGAACGCCACCACGTGCGGCAGGACCGCGGCATGCGTCGCCGCGTGAGGCAGGCCGAACGTGCCGCCGAGTACGTGACAGATCTTGTGATGCAGGCCCATTGAGGCACGTTCCAGCGCGAGGCCTGCCGCCTGCGCACCCCGCAGCGCCAGTGTACGGCCCGCGAGATCGTCTGGCCGTGCCACCACCATCGGCAGTGCGCGCGCCAGGTCACGAATCGCCTCATCCGCAGCAGCCGTCGCATCGGGACCGGCGTTTGCGGCATACATCGCTTCCACCGCATGCGCGATCGCGTTCATGCCGCTGGCCGCGCTCACGTCCGCCGGCAGCGACAACGTCAACTCGGGGTCGTAGACGACGAGCCGGGGCCGCACGGTGGCATCACGCCCAGTGCGCTTCTCGTCACCGTTCGTGATGCCCCAGATGCTGGTCATCTCCGAGCCGGCATACGTGGTGGGCACGGCAACAATCGGCAGGGGCCGCTCACGCGCCACGGCTTTGGCAAGGCCAACCGCGGCCCCGCCACCAATGGAGATCAGGGCATCGGGCGACAGGCGATCGACCTCAGCCACCGCCTCACGCACACATGCGATCGGCACGTGGAGCGCGGCCCTGTCGCACACGCCAGCCAGACGGCCACCGAGGTGACGCCGCACCTCGGCCAGCGCATCCGACCGGCCGGGCGTCGTGCACACGAGCGGCCGCTTCACGCCGATGGCATCAAGTTCGGCGCCGATGCGCCCGACCGATCCTGCGCCAAAGACTACGCGCGGCGGTGCCTCCGGCATCGCCTTATTCAGCCACCGCGTCGATCACACCCTGCGCGAACTCCACCTCATCGTCATTCACCAGATGGCCCATGCCAGGATAGATGCGGAGTGTGACGTCGGCGCCGAGGCGCCGGAACACGTCCGCAGTCTCTCGCACCCGTGGCTCGGGCACGTGCGCATCATGGTCGCTGCAGCCGAGGAACACCGGTGTGCCGTCGAACTGAGCCGTGGGGTTCCACGTGGTGCCGGCCGGACCAATCGCGCCACCGCTGAAGATCAGCACACCGCCGAAGCGGGAGGCCTGGCGGATCGCAAATTCGGCCGTGAGGCACGCGCCCTGCGAGAAGCCCATCAAGATCATGCGCGACCGGGGAATGCCGGCGGCCTCCACACGCTGAACCAGCCCTGCCAGCACCTCAAGGCCCGAAGAGAGACCAGGCTCGTTGCTCGTGATGTCGGCCATGAAGCTGAACGGATACCAGGTGCCGCCGGCCGCTGCCGGCGCCAGATACGTGAGATGGGGTCGATTGAACCGGGCCGCCAGATCCAGGATGTTCCTGGGAGCCGCATTGCGGCCATGAACCATGATGACCGCACCGCGTCCCTGCCCCAGTGTCGCGCCGGATTCAACCACGGGCTGGTCGTCGTGAGGCCCCACGTCAGTACTCCACCGTGTCCAGACCGGGCTCAATCTGCTTCCGGTACGGCTCTTCCCATGGCGGCAACTTCAGATCGCGCCCAAGCGACGCGAGCGGCTCATCCACATCAAAGCCTGGCTGCCTCGTGGCCACTTCAAACAGCACTCCGCCGGGCTCTCGAAAGTAGATCGACTGGAAGTAACACCGATCGCGCACGTCCGTGACCCGCACGCCCATCTGCAGGAGTTCTTCGCGCAGGCGGACCTGCTCGTCGGCGGTCGCAATGGCCATCGCCACGTGATGCACCGTCCCAATGCCATTGAAGGCAGCCGCAGCATCCGGGTCTTCGACGATATCGATGAAGTGACCGGGCGCGTCGCCACCGGCTGCAACCCGCGTGCGCGTACGTTCCTGGTTGACCACCTTGTAGCCGAGCACGCCCGTCATGAGTTCGAGCGTCGGTCCGGCCGAACGAACCGTCATCGTCACGCTATGCAGGCCACGAATCGCCTCCGCGGCGTCCACGCCGTTTCCCGTCCACGGCGTGCGAGCGTCATTCCCGGTGCCGATGAGTTCACACCACAAGCCGGAGGGGTCCACCGTGGCCACCGCCTCTTCGCCGAAACGCGTGGTGACATCGCGCACGTCTGCACCGTACGACGTGAGTCGATCGCGCCAGAAGCCGAGCGATGTGGCTGGCACGGAAAACGACGTGGCCACCACCTGGCCCGCGCCTTTGACGCCTGCACGCAGGCCGTGCCCCTTGTAGGGAAAGGTCGTCCAGATGGTGCCGGGCGTGCCGCGCTCGTTGCCGTAGTAGAAGTGATAGACGTGATGATTGTCGAAGTTGACCGTCTTCTTCACCAGCCGCATGCCCAGCAGGTCGAGGCAGAAGTTCAAATCGCTTTGGGCGTCGTCCACCGTGGCCGTCACGTGGTGTAGCCCGAGGATGGGATGGACCATCGAGAGATTCTACACGTGCCCCTTTCGAGCGGAAGCCCTCACCTGCTAGTCTCTCGGCCTCAACGCTTCAGGGGGATCAGCATGGCCACAAGAACGAAAGCCCCGAAAGCGACCAGAGCCACCAAGGCCACGACGACCAGGAAAGCCAGGCATCCCCGGGTACGACGAAGTTACGAGAACGCGGCGCCTACCAGGATCTTCCCAATGCGCATCCACGGCGAGCCGTGCGAAATGCTGTTGGTCTGCGTCGGCTGGCCCTTCGCATCGCCGCCGGTGCCGTTCATCCTCCACGTGGATTCGTTACCCACCGCGTTGAGGTTGGCCCAGAAGTCCGTGGTAATGGCCTGATAGGTAACGTTGGTGGCCATGCGGGTCACCTTGCCGTTCTTGATTTCCCAGAACGCGTTGCCGCCGAACTGGCCGTTGTAGCGCTGCTGGTCGATCGAATAGCTGCCGCGCCCATCGATCATCACGCCATCCTTGGTATCGGCGATGATCTCCTCGCGCGTGGGTCCCTTGGGATCGAAGTCCATATGCACGTTGGGCATGCGCAGGAACGGATAGTCGCGCCAGGATCCGGCACCCGTACATCCACGGCTTTCCTTTTCACCGATGTAGTGCGCGGTTTCGCGGTTGGTCTGCAGCCCGACCAGGATGCCTTCCCGAATCAGCGGCCAGCTCTGTGTCTTCACGCCGTCATCGTCGTACCCGACGGTGCCCATGGCGCCAGGCATGGTGCGGTCACAGGTCATGTTGAACAGCTTTGACCCGTACTTGAGCTTGCCGAGGTCCGACACCTTGATAAAACTTGTGCCAGCGTAGTTGGCTTCATACCCCATGATGCGATCGAGCTCGGTGGGGTGCGCCACGATTTCATGAAGCGTCAACATCGCGTGCGAGGGCGACAGGATCAAGTCCTTCACGCCAACACCGATGGGCTTCGCGGTGCAGAACTCAACCGCTTCCGCCGCGATGCGTTCGGCATTTTCGATCATCTCGGACTCTTCGGCCGTTTCCCACCCGGCGGTCTTTGGCGGGGCCGTAAACTGGCGGGACTGCGTCACGTCACCCACGCGCGCGGTCACGCTGAACTGCGGCTGCGTAGTGTAAATCTCCTGTTCGATGTACGAGCCTTCCGACGACGCGAAGTACTTCCACTCATACCCCATGTTCACGCTGCAGTTCACGTTCGTGACTGCGGGGTTCTTCATGGCGATATCCACCACGCGCTGAACGAACTGCTGCTGCTCGGTCACCGGCACGGTGGTGGGGTCCTTTTTCATCGGTGAGACCCAGTGCGCCGTGTAGGCGGGCACCGGCGCCAGCCGCACATCAAACGTCTTCGCCACGGCACTGGCCTTCGCCACTTCAATCGCCACGTTCGTGACTCGGCGCAGTTCGTCTTCGGTCACGATCGGGCTGGACGCGAATCCCCACACGCCGCTGTGAATCACGCGCACACCGAAGCCCGCCGGACCGCGCGTCCCTTCACGGCCGCCAAAGGCGGCAAATCCCTGCGGACCGCCGAATCCCCCCCCGCC
>Ga0163151_10000991_pt1 | contig 49408 bp, 66 predicted proteins | sample OliLakLV19MP5IB2_FD_145596 | JGI IMG/M metagenome (GOLD analysis project Ga0163151, IMG submission 145596) | Freshwater microbial mat bacterial communities from Lake Vanda, McMurdo Dry Valleys, Antarctica - Oligotrophic Lake LV.19.MP5.IB-2 | ecosystem: Environmental > Aquatic > Freshwater >...
ACCACCATTAATGCTCGCAGTGTATCCTACTCCTAGACCACCGCCATAAGCGGTTACTAGAGAGCCGAACGTTGTGTTGCCTCCTGCTCCTCCGCTACCTCCAAAATTATCTCCTGCCGTTCCAGCGGCTCCGATTGTAACCGTTTCGGTTGCACCGAGAGAACTTAGTGCAATCCACCGCTCAACATAAGCACCACCGCCACCACCTGCGGCAAACCTAGCTGAGCCGTCTGTCACCCCACCCCCTCCACCACCCGCACCCCACGACTGAATCAAAGCCATTGTTCCCTTACTAGGTTTTGTCCACGTGCCGCTCGATGTGAATGTTTGTATATTTAAAGCCAAATCTCCTGGCACGGCGGGAGTATTGCCAACAGGATTCACCATCTGGAAATTTGTACCATCATATTGCACAACAACGATTTGACCTGCAACAATATCCCCAGCAGCAAGGTTGGTAGCCCCGGCTAGTTTTTTAATAGTTTTAACACCAAGGCTGTTGACATCCAAGGTGGACGTTGTGGTGTTTGTACCAACAGCCTTAAATGAAAATATTTGTCCTGTGACATACGCCACAATAGCCGGAGACGGAGCTATAGCGTAAGCATCTGCACCGCCAGTATCCGCGACGTAGTCAGCAATCAGAACGTTAGGTAGGGCGCTTGGATTCACAACAAGACGAGCTGCGGTACTCCCAGCGGCGGTTCTTGCTCTTAGCTCAGCTAGTGTTGCCTCCTCGACAAGTCCCTTTGCTGTAGTAGAGGCATCTGGAGATCCTGCGATTGCGATACCGTCGATGTATTCCTTGAGCCATTGATAGAGTTGGGGTGGGTTAGTTCCGAAGGAAACAATAGTGTCTCCCTTAACCCAGAGTAGTTTATTTGCAGTAGTCTCAGTGGTCAGATCACCAAAGAAAGACAGCCCTCTTTTGTTAATAGTAATAGAAGTACCCGCGATTGTTGTGGGATCAATCTCCATGAGTTCCATCTTAGTACCCGCGGAATTTCTAAAAGCCACATAATGAAGAGAACCAAAACTGCCAGCCGCCACGGCCACGCCGTCCCACCCTGTAATATTTGACACCTTGAAACTCGTATCAGTCGCCAAAATAGAGGCTGATAGTCGTTTCTCTGGAATTGTTGCGAATTTTAGACTCATGTTAGTACTGTTAGTAATTGTGGGGTGTTGGTTCCCAAATCGCACACGGTATCCCCCTTAACCCACGCTCGTTTATTGGCAGTCACTTCCGTGGAGATGTCGCCATTAAACTTCAAACCCCGCTTTAAAAAAGTAACACTTACACTGGCTACAGTGGCAGGATCCCATGAAAAAAGTTCCATCAGTGTGCCTTTAGAATTACGAAATGCCCCGTACCCAACAGTCCCAAAATCTGCAGAGGTTAGGGCGTTGCCGTCCCACCCAAGAATATTGTTTAATTTAAAAGTGGTCGCATCTGATTTAATGCTGGCGGCCAATTTTTTACTAGGTACTGATGTTGGTGTGGTTGACATATTATTTATTGTATTATATTAAGCATTACGAATTCTCCCCACTTTAATAGCTGGATCCTCCTTAATAATTAATCCCCATCTCGTAGTCTCGATGTCGTTGTCGACCTCATCAGACAGATACCCTACAGAGAAATAGTTCCCATAGGTGTACGGAAAATACTGTCTGAAACTAAAATGCCTTCGACCGTCGGCATCAGGTTCACCAAATGAGGCTGCCAAAGGATGTAGGGCTAGGGCATTACTACCCAAAAAAGCAGAGGACTCTGAGCCATCCAACAATCCAGTCTCGCTGTCAACGGCGAAAGTCAGGGTAAAGAATGGCTCACTCTCAAAATCCTTAGAGACATTGTATTTCACTGTCGTCCCTGCCCTAATATAGCCTTCTATAAATAAGCCAGACATCGCCTGAAGATTAGACTTAGAGGCCGTCAAGTTCATGTAATGCGTTGCGACCTCACTAATGATTGGGTAACGATCCTCTAAGCTTGTCAAACCTGTGATGTCGGCGTGTTCGCCATTAAACATCTGATAGACATCAGGACTGTTTGATTCAGCAAAATAAAACTTACCATCCATTTCGTCGATGGCGAACGCGGGCAATTCCCAAACACCCTCAAAATACCCCCCGTCAGCCTTGTTGTAGATTAACAAGATATTATTATGAGTTTGCGAGGTGTCAGATTTTAACGGGAAGTAAAGCTTGTTTTCAATTTCTTTGCCCCGACCAACCGCATCCACACCTGCGTTGTTCAAAAAGTTCTGAACCGCCAACCCAATGTTCTCTGTTTGAGGCGTCACATCTTTAGCGCGCACGCGTCCGATAGAGGTAATACGTTTGTCAGCGGTAATAAAATAAATATCATCAGAAGCCTTGAGAGCTTTCCCCACACTTCCTATCTCTGCCTTCAGGGGCGTACGGATCGCAAAGTCATTTACATCTTGAGAATAAGTTAACCGCTCAATATAACGAGCCTTAACAATGTAAGCAGAATCTTCTTGGTTTAATACATCGGTAACTGGACCACCGCCATACGGTGTGGCAATAATATCTCCTTCGCCAGCCACACGCGTGGCTGTATATCCATAATCAAATGGATTTAAAAGTTTAGACACAAAGATTGACCCTCCTGACGAGAACCCGGACAAGACGCCTCCAGAGTCTCTCGCCAATGCACTCCGCACGTTACCTACCATGATTCTGCCTAAATAATTTGTGAAACGATTTCCTCGGGGCAGAGCGGGATATTCCGTTGGAGACAACGTCACCATGGCATTGTCTGCTCCAGCGTGAGCCGACCCTACCGTGAAAGTTGTAGATGTGGGGATGGCGGTATATTTGATTTTCGTACCGCCATAAATCAAAGTGCCCGTCACAGGGAAGGCCAGTCGCACTATTTCAAAAGCCACGTTGCCAGGACCGGTGCTTAGAGTATCAAAAGTAATCTGCGTCCCAGTATTGGCAGTTATCAGTCGAATTTTCCCGACATGAGTACCCGCAAGAATATGAACATAAAAATTCACCCACTGACTCGATGCCCAGTTTACAGTTGTAACATCAATGGTTGTCGCCGCATTGCTAGTGGCAGTTTGAGATTCATAAATATCAGAGTTCAGAGTGGAATCCACAGTAATGACCGTTGCCGCCCCAGCAAGAGCTCCGTTGAGTTGGGTAACCGCCCCTGTCCAACGAAATTGAGAATCAAAACGGTTACATCCAATCACATAATCTTCGTTTAACGTATTAACCAAAGATGTTACAAAACCAAACTCCTTGTCCACCGTAAAACCGTTCTTAACGCGGAACCATCCTAACGTCGGGTGATTTAATGAATAAGCTTCTATCTCGTCATCGTACCCCTTGATTAAAAACTGATCTGCGCCAAAAGATTTTTTGTAAACAAAAAACCCACGACAAACTGATGCCGTCGTATTGGCTGTACCAATTAAGGTTACGCCCTCGCGAGGGGCGAGCCCTCCCCTGTTGGTAACCCGTGAGTTTTTCATGATCCTTAAAGAACCAATAGGTGCCTTGGTTGTGTCTTGAAGGTCTTGAAAACCCTTCTTGAAATTCTCTATGTCGATAATTATTTCCTTAGCCATAATTAATATATATAGTACTCATTTGTCATTATCTTACTTTGTGACGGGTTCTGCATAATGTAGTCCTTGATAGACTTTTCAAGATCAACCTCAGACTGCGATATTTCCGTTAACGGGAATCCTATTTCTTTTCTTGCATTGACTATTCCCTGCTTTGCAAAAATTTGAAACTCCCCATCGTCAGCAACCAGCAAATCGGTTGTGGTAGTGGAGTTTAAAATATAGGCGCCAGCAGAAGTTTGCCATCCGTAATTAGAGTAATATTTGACATAATCAATTACCCCCTTCTTCAAAACAAGCCAGTCAAACTTATAGTCTGTCTCACTGATCTTGCCGGCAGTTTTTGTCATGTAGATAGCGAAGTATTTCATCGAAGCAACCGTAGGCGTTCCAGTTGTCGAATATGAAGAAACATTAAACATAAGGAGATTCCATCCAGCAACAAATGCTGTGCCATCAGATTGTGTTGTGACAGTCTTGGAATAATAGTTTGAAGAGTCGGTTCCAAACCTGAGAATGTAATTCGTAAGATTTGTTGCTGAATTTATCTTTACCCAAACAAAGAAGGAGCTGGTCCCACCGAAGTAATCAGTCATGTCAATAGTGCTGACTGCGCTGTTCACGATACCAGCAGTCGTTCCTCCAGCCGCACTCAGATCAAATTTGAGACTTCCGTTGCCCTTTACATAATCAGCATTATCCGCAGCTAGATTTGAGGCGTCCCCAAAGGCGGCCCAAGTCCCACCGCCTGAGGTTGTCGAATCGAGTTCAGAAATTGTGACGCTCTTGCTGTCAACGGCAGAGGATAGTTTCAAAACCCTTTTCCCCTCATAGTCATCGATAGCCATCATCCCGTGCTTAGACCCATCTTTACGGTCAAACTCTTCTGGTGGGACAAGGAACCATTCTCCGTCAGAACGCTTAGCTTGTGCAGGAATATCCACGATAGAGTAATACTTCAAGTCAGCCGGACAAAGGTACGGGAAAATGCCGTTAAAGAGATTCGGGGATAGGGCCGACCGCCTTAAATTAGAACGCATGTCCACATTAGCCAAAACATCGCGAACGGCCCCGTTCATGGTTTCAGTATCGTCGAGCAGAATATCAATCTTACCCTGGACACCCGCGTTTATTTTTGACCTTAAGTTTGTTTGTGTGTATATAAATGCCATAAAATTATGCACCCAAGAAGACTAAAGTTCTATTTCCTTGTCTTCTCGGATGAGCTTATCAATCTTCCCCTTCTCTATCAATCGAAGAACAAAATCCTTCTTCTGATCAAGCCTTTCTTCCGCTAGTGCAATTATGCGCAACCTATCATCTCCATCAGTCTTCATCTGAGAAATTTTCTCCTGTGAAGACGTCACCGAATCAGACAACGACAATTTTTGCTGTTCGAGAACTTTTAATTCCCCGTTAGACGCAACCAGAGAATTATCGATTTCGACAAGCGATGCTTTCGCAAAGTTTATCTGTTCTTTCTCGTTATACAACTCCAACTGCTTCAAATTCAATTCCATAATAACACGTTCAACAGCAAGATTTTTCTCAACAAGTTCCGCATCCGCCTTAGACATTCTTTCTTCAGCGACCAAAACCTCCTTAGAAAAGGCCTTCTCTTGATCTTGTAGTGAGCGAAGATTTGCGGTAGTTGAATTAACCTCATTCTCTAACTCAACCTTGCTCGTGCGAAGCGCGCCAATCTCCTCATGGATTGAACTCACGTCACCACTGAGTCCTCTGACCTCTTCAGCAAGCCCGGAGATTTGGCTTTCCTTCTCTACCTTAGCATCGTTAAGGTCTTCCTGATTCTTAAGTAAGCCATCTTTAGCTGCTTCCTTGAGTTTTGCCAAAAGTTCAATTTCACCTTCAATTTTGACGCACTGGCTTTTGAGGCTCTCCCTTTTGTCTTCAAGTTCAACAGTTTCTTTTTCAACATTCTTTTTAGCATTGGCAATAATAATCAACTCGTTTTCTGCGGTTAGTTTTCTCCCCTCAGACCGCCTTGCCTCTAATTCAACATCAGGGGTAGCAGCGATTGTTTGTTCACGTCTGGACATGGTTATGCGTTGTTAAACAGCTGCGCTCTCACAGTTACTGCGCCAGCAGTCCAAGCGGTGAAAACCGCAGTTAAATATTTCATTCCGTTTATATTTACCTCGTATGTATTCTGTAGGTCTGTTCCAGCTGAAGTGACACCGGTTGCTCCGTTTACAGCAGCAGCAGTATCAAGGTTTATAATTTGGATAAACGAGTATGGATTTGACTTAGAGACAGTAGCACCGAAGTTTGGTGTATCCCCATGAGATGTGGCGTCACTTGATAATTCCCCAAGAGAACCGGCTATCTTAAATGTTCCATTGAAGCTCCCAGAGGTCATCACAGAGAGCATGACGTTGAAATGATCCCCAACGAAGAGGACCTTAGGTGCAAGAACAACGACCCCGCTTGATCCTGCTCCAGCGCCGGAACCAGCTACATTGGCCGCAGTATTTATGTCCTGAAGAGAGAAGGTGTTTGCTGAGAGGACTGTAATTTTAAACAGGCCATTAGCAGCAATATTTGTTGTGTGGCCATTGATCATGACCTTGTCTCCAGTTGAATAACCGTGAGAAGCTTTTGTTACAACGATAGGTGTTGCATCAGTAGAACTGGTAACAGCTTGCGGTGTTACCGCGTCCCAAATTGTGTATTCCTTATAATCTTTCATGTTTTTTAATTAATTAAATAAGAGGTTTGCGACCCCGTCCAAATCCCCGTAAGGGACTCGGCGGAGAAACAAACTAGATAGTTGAAGCTGTTCCTGCGGTTACGCCAGCGGCGGCTGAGTAAACGTTTCCAGCAACAAATCCCGCAGCGGCAATAATAGGGGCGGTACCAGATGGTACGTTAATCCTGTTATTAGCGATGAATGGAGTTGAAGCGGCTGCCACAGAAATAGCCTTAGTTCCAGTCGCGATAACAAATCTATTTGAGTCAATAAGACCACCTAGAATAGTCGTCGCGTTTAGAATCGCCTGTGTCATTTTGCCAGTAAAGTAGTTGTTGGAGATTTCGTAATCAATTCCAACTTCATGCTTAATACAAGCAGTTACTGTGTCTGTACTTAGAGCAGGACCGACAAATCGGCAACCTGTTACTTTGAAACGAGCAGCTGTGGCAGCTGTAAGTATTCCAAGCACAGGAGCGTTTGTTCCTGTTGAGATTACAAACTCACAGTTGTCGAACCAAACGTCAGTAGCTGTTACAGAGAAACAAGCAGTGACAGCAGAAAATCCAGAAAGGTCAAACACCATGTTTGAGATCTTTTGGTTTGCGCCAGCTACTGTTATCTGAGCTGTAATCGCCGTGCTAAATGTGACAACTGGGCGAACTCGTCCAGAACCCAATCCAGCAATGTTGATTCCTGCTTTTGACAATGCAATACCAGCAGCACCAGAAACGGTTTCAGTGTGACCCGGAAGAACCAAAACGGTGTCTCCAGAGTTCACCGTAGCCGCAGAAACTGCGCCAGCGATAGTTGCAAACATTCTTGATGTGCCATCAAGGTCAACACCGTAAAGTTCAGCATACATATCTCGATAAGCTAATCCAGACTTAGCAACTAGGAAAACTTTCCCAGATTTCTGTCCCTCAATGTTTTCGGAAATAAGTTTTCCGTAACCTGAATTTATATTGTAAATCATAATATTTTTGTATCGGTAGTCCACCTCCTGCCTAGAGCGGGCCTTGCACCCGTCTCATAACCCCGTTTACATTAAGTTTTTAATTAAGCCGTTCCGTCACCGTAAGAAACACATATCCAAGTAGGAGACACGATTACAATAAAGTAACCTGCTCGAACTCCGAACACAATGTCATCGGTTGAGAACTCTTCTGCGTTAGATCCAGCGGCGCCAGAGTTGTTTTTTAGGTGTGGCTCTTCGTGCATGCCCAACATGAATGTTGAGTATTCAGAAGAAGCAAGACCCCAGAATTTTGCCTTAGAATTATCTACCGCGCCCGAAGCGTTGGTAGCAACTCTTGGAAGGACAACATGCTGGTATTTACCCTGGTATACGTTTGGAACTGCACTGTTATTCTGAGTAGGATTTGCAGTAGCACGTAGCAATTCACGAGCAGTATTGATGGTATTTGGATCATCTGTTGTCCAAAGAATATTGTCGCTGATTGTCATCTTCTCGCCATGCTGGTTGATTGCATTTTCTACACGAACCTTTTCCATAGCCTCAAGAGATCCTCGTGACAACTGTGGGTTGTTAGCAAGAATGTTTCTGAGGGTTGAAGAAGAGCCACGAACAGTGTGAACTGTAGAATATAGAGCAAGAGTGTCTCCTACTGAAATATCTACTGAATCACCGTCTTGGTCAGTGTACGAAGTCGCAGCACCGAAACCAATTCTGTGTTCTAGGTCAAGGGCGATTCGATTTGGAGCAAGCTTACCAAGGTTGGTAAGTTTGTTCTTAATTTCAAAATATTTACCCTGTGTTCGCATTTCGTATGTGATACCAATTTCGGCACCAATACGCTTTAGAGAACCAATCTTTGAGTAACCTTGCTGAACCTTAGCGCTAGAAGTTTGATCTCCTTCGCCTTTCTTCTTAGCATACTCGTTAAGATCTATCTCTGAAAACTCGCGAGTGTTTCCAGTCATTTGAGGAATTGACATCTCTTTGACGAGACCTGAACTTCTCAAAACTTGAGGAACAGAGGCATAACCCTTATTCCACAAGATTTCTGCATTTCGGACAAAATCCGATAATGTACTTGTGTTTAAATCATTCATAAATTAGAAATAATAATCAATTAATAATACTTAGTAAGAACCGTTAAGCCTTAGAACAACGACAGCCTTAGTTGTGCTTACAAGCTCACGAACTAGACATACATCAACTGTGGACGCCCCACGGTTAACTACCTGTGAATCTGTAAGGTCAACTTCCAATCCGACATCGGTAGCGACAAGTGTCGCGGTTACATCTGCTAGCCATACAACATTTTTGTCCACAGGAACTTCAACAGGAATACTTCGTGCGATTGCGTAATCAGCGTCAGTTGCAAGAATTGATTTCTTTGCAACACCGACATGACTAAGCGCTGTAGTAGAAGATGTCGCTCGAATTGCTTGACCTGAAGCCATAGAAACAATATCTCCCTTTGTCATCACTGTACTAACAGTAACAGGAACATAGATGATTTTGGTTTTACCCCTTAATTTTGTAAATGCCATAAAATTTTAATTATAATGCTATTTTGACCGTCCGTTTATTGACTAGGGTTTACTTCCCCGAAGGTGAGTAGCATCGCTCATTCCTTGACGATGATTTTTTAACTAAAGTTATCTCTTCGTGTTGTTCTTGCGAACAATGGGTGGCAACGCTTCTCACGAGTCGCGGCGTGAGGGCAGGCGTTGCCTTCCACTACTAACAAAAAAAACGAACACAGCACCTTTCGGTTTCTGTGTCCGCCTTTTTCGGTGGGACTTATATACAATCATAGCACAAACAAAGCAAAAGGACAAAAGTCTTTATTCTGTGGATAAGAATACCCTAGTCCTTTCCACCGTTTTCATTATGTCCATCGGAAGACCGTCCCTTGTGAGTATGGTTATCTCGCCAAACCTGTACTTACTCCTAATCAACTCCAGAAGAGCTGCCTCGTTGGGGTGCAAGTCCATAAGGACATTATTTTTTTGTGGCGGTGGGTAGGGTGCCATCAGGAATGTCCTTTATAATCTTTTCAGCCTGCAAAACACTAAAAGTCGCAGTTGGATCGGTGTTTGCCACAAACTGAGTGTCGTCCTTGGTCCACATAAAGTTTACAGCTCTATCAAATCGACCCTTAAGCTCTTTAAGAAGATAGGACATCAGGCCATTAATTTCGAACCACTTGAGATCATACTGCCTTATAACCTCTAATATATCCTTACTCATCGCAAGAAACTTCTCATCTTGAACGTAGTTCCAATCTTGCTGTTTGTCACAAGATACGATGTCAAACGTCTTCTTCATTAACACCTCCTTAGTGTCGTTAGTGTATTTGACCTCGACGGTCCCGTCTCCATTATCTGTCACAAATTCAACCTTCAATGGGCCTATATATGTTTCTTTCATATTAGTTTACAAATTTAACATCCAAATCCAACTCTCTGCCATCTGGAAGTATTATTTTTAATGTTGTATCACCCTCCCTATTTTTATTCTCAGAAATAACCTCCCCGAGAATCTGGTCCTTTAGCCGACTGAAGGAGCGATAATCCATCTCAACCTCACTTTTGTCATCATAAATAACCCTGATAGATTGCTCTTCGTGAAGCCTTCCTTGTTCGTCAAAATAAACATCGTCTCTGACCTTAGTCCAACCAAGAATAACCTTGTTGTTTATAAGATTCACGTTCACGCTTTTAACTAGCTTCCCACCATTTCTAAGCGATTCGATTCGCGCAACCTTGCCCTTATCTGCCGCTTCCAAAAGAATCGCGTTCTTTTCCTCAACCTTTTCTAATCGATCCATCAATTTCTGAAGAGTCTCTCTTGGGACCTCTACGATATCCTTCTTAATTTCTGGGGCGGGAGCTACCGGGGCTACTGGGTTATTCGCCTTTTTTTCTTTTTCCATTATCTTTATTGATTAATTATTAATTTTTTGGTGCAAACTTAGAGGCTTCTTCATCGCTTATGCCCAAGAGCTTCCTCTGAGCAATACTTGAATCTGACTCTGGTCCACGGCTTGAAATACCGCTTCCATCCCCACGGCTACCAGATCCTGAAACATTATCCAAGAAGCCCGGCGCTGGCTTAACCCCAGTAACGAGAGTGGCAGCGTCCCCCATAGCCCTAGAAATGCCCCCTTCATCCTGAGCATATTCACCGGTCTTCATAAGCGAGTCATATTTCGCTGTTATCTTCGTCTTGGAATCTTCATCCTTTGCTAATGTGCTAAGCAGTCGGTTTTTAACCCCACTAAACATAGTAGATTTTATAATATCAATTTCCGCCCTCAATCCCGCAGAAACTTCCTCCGCAACATCCTTCGCTTCCTTCAGACGCTTCTTCTGTGCCTCTGGCATACCAGCCTCAGCAATGTCCTTGGTTAGCTTGTCAATTTGCGCCTGAGCCGCAGCTATTTGAGCGTCCTTACCAGAAGTTGCACTCGCCGCTTCCTCCAAGGCTGCTTCCTTCAGAGCGTTCACTTCTTCCTGAGTAAAAGCTTCCACTTCCTCACCACCTTCATCAAAATATTTTGCCATTATTCTTTTAGTTTATCTTCTAATAATTTCAACTCTTCATCATCCAATGGTTCTGCCTGATAAGATATCATCTCGTTGACACAGTTCTCCCCCCAGTCCTGCAAAAGAAGTAACGCATTGTTTGTGCCCTTCAAAATGTCATCCATCTTCGAGGTGTTGTCCACCATTGTAAGCTCATGCCTAACTTCTGCCATCATCGACTTCAGCTTTTCATCTAAAATATCCTTGTGAAAAGCCGCGGCCCGTGAAATATATTCTTTGCGTGCAACCCTCTCGCCTGGAGAAGGATCAGCGATATTAATATCCACCACTGGACGCGGTTTTGTTTCGACCTTTCGAGCTTGCTCTTTCAACAGAAAAATCTCCTGTCTCAAGTCGAGACCCTCTTTCCTTGTTATGAACCCGATTTTTTTTAATATCTTCTTTATCACGCGACCTTAGATTCTATCCTCCAGCACCCACCGGTAACTTAGGAGCACCTAAAGTGTTTGCAACACCGCCCGGAGCGACAGATGGATCTAGGGGTGAAAGGCCAGCTTGAGCTGCACCACCTTTTTGAAATAATTTCGAACGATTCTTTTGCCATACGCGAGAGAATTCGTTTTCGAGCTCATCAATATTTGGCTTACTACCAACCTGCACCAGAGCAAGCATGTCGTTGAACATGTCTCTAAACATAAGTTTGTGTAGTGCTGATGATTCCTTTTCCTTAGAAACAACAACAATGTGCCATCGGAGTTTGGCTTCCTTGATCCCTTTTGAATGTATATAAATATGCCTGACTGGATGTCCTTTGGATTTTTCTTGAGAGAGCTCTTCTGCGCGGATAGTTTCTGCATCGGGGAGTGTTTCACCGGTTGGGATGACCTTTCTTTGGCCAAGACCCTCACCATCAATGTTAACCTCACGGACAGTATTTCTAAAGGTCATAATTTCCTTACGGACATCATCAAGTTTTGTCCCTGATGGTTGGAACCAGTTCTCTATCAAATTCCACAGACGCAAGTAAGCAAGTTTCTCTTCGAGCAGTCCACATACGGTGATAGTAAGTCCGAGGGTAAGCTTGGCCTGCCTCTGTAGCTCCACAATTTCTGTTGCGGTTGTCCCCGATTTACCTTGCTGTCCTTGGAAGATGTTAGACACCGTTGACTTGTCAATCCTCTCCTGAAGTTCCCGCAGAACATTAAACTCGTTTGATGTAACCCCCTGTCCTTCTTCTCCTATCTTGTGTAGTGCGTCCGGAGCAATTCCCATGGTGATTCTGCCAGGAGAGAGAACCTTCTTGGATATAACTCTTCCAGAAGTGTTGATGTATGCGGGGGTGAATGATTTCCTTGTTTTAAGAACAAAGAGTTTCAGCATCTCGTCAATAAGCCCTGAGACTTCCTTGATCGCGCCAGATGAAACAAAAGATTTCCCGTACGCAAATTTAGAATTAATAACTCGAAACGCCTGCTTAGTAATGTTGTATTTTCCACCAGGAGAAACGGCTGAAAGGGGGAACCCAATAGGGAACATCATCACTCCGTTTATGATTATTTGGAACTCGTCTCTGGTTTGATCTTGGTATATTAAAATTTCAACTTGATTTGACTTCAATTCAGTCAGCCTCCATGTGTTATCAAAAATGGTTCGTTGGGCTGTTTCAACATCAGTGGCAACGGCACCCTTCTTAACGTACTTCCAGTTTTCAAATTTTCCATATTGGCCTTTGGCAACGTCATAGTCCATGGTTATGAGAACAAACACAAATGGCTGTTTCTCCATGAAGTATTCAAACATGTTCCCCAAAAATACATTCGGCCCATGCAATAATGTCCTTGATGGTCCGTCAAAGACAAGTTCATCCGAGGTATTCCACATGTCCTTATATCCTTTGAATTCTCCGTTATATTTTCCTTTAAAAATCTTCTTAGATTCAAATTTTTTGAGCCACTCCTCCTGCACAAAAACTGTGCCTTGTTTAAGGAGTTCGCGCTGACGTAGTAGCTTCTTTTCTTCGTCACCACCTTCGTCACCACCGTCCATTTCCGCAGTCATCGCCATAGTGTCTTCAATAGCAAGACCAAGCTCTACGATGAGGTTGTTCTCCTTGTCGTATGCCTGCACCTCTGGGGTAAGGTCAAGGTTGTTTATGTTTGCCAATAGAGCGTCAAGCTTTCCTTCCACAGTACCCGCAGATACAACAACGTCATCCTCATTTTTCTTTGGCTCAAGGAATGTGTTGGATATTTTTTCGTTCTCTTCGTAAATTTGGTAGTAGGTCTTGTTGTTGTATTCCGCCCAAGACGCGTTCTTTTGTTGCTTAGAATTCTCCAAGCGAGACTGGATGAATGTGAAATACTCTTTATCCTCAATAGAATAAATTTCGTTGATCGACTTTAGATTCGGGTCAACTGGTACGTCAAGAGGGTTGGCAGGTTTTTGGTCTGTCTGAACTTTCATATAGTGGAATAATTATACCACGAAAATAAAGTCAACGATGTGTATAAGTAAGGGTTAAGTAAAGAAAGATTGTTCGCACTCCTGTTCGTAACCTTCCACCACGGGAAGGTCTTCTCGCCATGTTGTTGAAAGAGTGCGTAGCGCATCACAGAAGTGTGAGGACTCGTTGTGGAGCGGAGCATCTTTGAATTGTCCTAATTTGTCATCCCACTGCTTGCGGTAATTCACCAATGCCTCGTAAAGTTTTTGAGTACGCTCCTCATCGAACCACAAGCGCGGGAATATTCGCCTGGTTGCCTCAATTCCGTCCGCTATGAGAAGTTTGGGGGCTATGTAGATGTTGTGCATGCCCATGGCGTATAACTGCTCTTTACGGGTCATTCCGGTCCCCAGTTCCTTAACATTCACGTCAAACGGGAAAACATGCTTCCCGTAGCGGTACTTCTTCTCCTCTAATATCTGAACATAGTGCTGCAACCCCTCTCCGTGGTTGTAGTACAAATCCACAATCCGTATGATGGGACCGATGGTCTGCGCGAAGATAATGACGTTAAAGTCGTTCTGCCCCAAGTCCCAGTAGGTGTCCACCTTAATGTTCTGGTCGATTGGTAACTGGGCAATGCGACGCGATGTGTAGACCTTCGACATTTGGTTGGCGTAGTAAGCACCCTCCTGTGAAACCGAAAAGGCTTCCTGTAGGGTTGAGGGAAATTCTTGAGTCATCTTATCTCCGTTCAATTCCAATTTCTTGACATACCAACGCTGTTGTGGTTCGGTTAAGGTGATTTGGTGCTGTTTCTCTAAATTTTTAAAATAGTTTTTAGACTCCTCGGGAATCATTGTTTCCTCGCTCAAGAAATAGCGGTCATCCAACCACCAAGGAAAGAAGAAAATCTTAAAGTCCAGAGGGGTCAGTATCTGGCCCTCCTTCCTGCGACGCTCCGCCTCCATGGTGAAATCAAAAAACTTACCCTCAGATCCTCGGGCCGTTGATTCAATGCTCACCATGCACCCAGCGTGCACCGAGTTGATGGATCCCGTGACAATTTCTTCCGCTTTATCGGGATATTTTTGACAAATGTATGCAAATTCAGAAATGTGCAGGAACTGAACCGTACCGGAACGCGTGTTCATCGACACAAAAATGTTCGAGCCATTCGGGAAGGAAAGTTCGTAGGCGTTATCAGTGTTGGGCGACCCAAGCTTTTCCTTAATCCAAGGGTGCAAATTATCAACCGCGTATTTAATCTTGCTTTTGAATATCTTTTTGAGGTCTTCCTGCCTGTGAGCGATGATGCCAGCAGATTTATCGTTGTTCCACAAAACTTGATCGAGGTAGAGTATGCAGAAGAAAGTTGTCACTCCGAGCTGGCGCGCTTTAGTGATGATGTTGAAGAACCACAAGTTGTCGTAGATGTACTCCTGTGTCGGGTTCATCTTGAATAACACCTTGTTACCACGCTCATCACGGATGTAGTAAAGATTATTTATCCGCCACTTACGGTCTGATAAATGGTTTTTGATCTCTTGTATCGTGAGTATTTGATCTGGGGTTACTGAGGACATGAAAGTTACGTGAGGATTGTGTTAAGACCAGGCGTTGATGTTGCTTGCCCGTCGGTCAACTTGCCCAAGGACTTTAAGATGTCCTCGTTGCTGTTTTTCTTGAAGAGAAAGGCTCTCCCCGACGTTTCCTTAACGAGCGAGTCCTTGTCTCCGGTCTTTTGAACGAATTCGAACGCTAATGCCAGCAGGTCGCTCTTGTCGGAGTCATTTGAGCCAGAACCCTTCTTTTGGTTAAACTCATCAGGAAAGCGCCTTTCCAGAAGCCACAGGGCATGTTTATCATCCTTCCCGTCGATGGCTTTGATGGATATGGTCTTTATGAGGCTGGTTTTGTATTGGAGCTCCGCAACGTCGAGGAGGCGTTGGAGTGTGGGATTTTTCTTGGCCTTAGCTGAAACATCCACGGGATTGAGGTTCACGACGCGACACGCTTCAGGGAAGACCAGTCCGACCTTGGTGATGTAGTAGTTGAGCAGAATGAACTTCTTGAAGAATTCAGGCTCGAGTTCTTCGCGTAGCTCGTCGAGTAATCGCTTACGTTCCACAGCGATAATATTCTCTTCTTCAGAGGGCGTATCAATCGTGGCCGGTGGAAGAACTACAGGGATAGGCTCTAGCTTTTCAGGCTTCACATATTTAGTGACGTACTTTGGCGACATTTGACATAACTATACTACATCGTGAAATTTATGGCAAAATTTTGGGGAAAATTTCTGGGGATAACGGGGATGTCAGTTGCCGAGAGAAACCGTGGGGTAGGGTGCCGATTATGGCGGATGATTGATTGTAAGTATCTATAGTAGGTGGGATGGACGGTCGGGGGGTCGGTTCGGGGGGTAAGGGTGAGCTTTTTAGAGTGTCGCACAATATAGATTGTGCGACCCTTGTATAATATGGCTCAACAAAGCCCTATTATAAACACTGTACAAAGCCTAGAAGTGTGGTGTCTATTGAGTGGCTATGTATAGCCATATAATAGACACGCTCTTTATGTTTCACGTGAAACTCTAATCCGTGTTATGTTTCACGTGAAACCAGTGTCGCAAAACGGTTACTCTATCCCAGACCCTGTGAGATAACAGTTATTTCAAAAAGATATATATTTTTTTATATTTAAATTTGCTATTACTAACTAAAATTGCCTCTATAGACAAAAACAAAAATAAAAACAATCTAATAAAAATATAATATGGCTTAAAATAGTTTTTTTTTAGACATTATCAAGCAATTTTTAAAATGATCATTTTCACGGCTTAAAATACGGCTTAAAATATAGGCTCATTTGACAAGTTCCGCTATTTATGGGATTTACCCCCTAAAAACGCCTGTTTTTCTTGACATAGATAGTATAGGGTATATACTATCTACTAATAGCATTGTATCGCTAATGGTACATGCTATATACACATGACATATACACATAAGTCAGAATGGAAAAAAGCACGTGAAAAGCGCCTATTCCAGATCAAAGCATTGGTTTTAGTTCTTTTATTAATCGCAATAGTTTCATTAATCACATAATTAATCACACAATATGTACAAATCAATTAACGAATTATTTAACGGACGCAACTATATAAAAGAGATACGCAGGCAGACAGCATTTGTAAACGGCCAAGCCATAAAAGAGGTATTGAAATATTTACCAGATAACCAAGCGCTCATTATTTTGCACGATAACACCACTCTAACTGTTCACACTGATAACATAAAAGTATACATATAGTATATATCATCATTACTTTTTAACAGTCCTTAAAACGCAATTTTGAGGACTGAAAAAAGGTCAAGAACATTATAATAGCCCTTGACTGAATAAAACAATGACCAAAACATACAACGTATTATCGCCGGGTGGAGACATAAACATGTATGGCGCTAGACCGTATCTGCAACAAGAATTTGGCCTAGATAGAAAAGAAGCTGGCGCGATATTATCAGAGTGGATGAATTCATCTAATTAATACTATGGGAATCACAATACATCATTGCCTCATACTTCAAAAAATGAACGTGAAAGGCGCACTAGATCGCACACAAGCGCTAGCACAAGAGATAAAGACCGCACAAGCAGGCAAGTTAAACATTCCTTTCAACATAAGGAGAGAAGGCGACCACTCGTTACTGATAGACATAGGTAACTGCGAAACGCTAGGGCTTGTGTTTATGAGTAAAGACGACATTATCAAAGATAAAGGCACGGGATACAGCTACTTATACGAAACGCTAACAGACGGAGGTAAAAAAGAGCTAGACAACGGATACGAGATAGAGCGATATCCACAGAATGAGATATGTTTTTCCTCAGGCTTTTGCAAGACACAATTTGCTCATTCAATAGTAGAGCATAAGTGGGTAGCAGAGCTTATCCGAAGTGTTGCAAGCTATTGTAAAGAGGCATACGTATCAGACGAGGGCGACTATTACCACACAGGCGACTTACAAGACGCCACGGAGGCGATAGACTCTAACGGCAAGTTAATTAACGGCATAGGTTTCATGCTTGCCGGTAGTGGGTGGGACGATACGCAAATAATCAAAGGTCAAACAAACATTAAAAGCCGGAAGAATAACCGTAACTAACATGACAATGTGCAAAGAATGTATCAAGCAGGGCAGATATTCAAAGTCAAATCTAACTATAGACTTGCGTGAAGTTAAACACGTGCTAGAAACTAGGCCAAACATCATGGCGAGCGAATACATAGACTTATGCTATGCAAAAAATCAGATAGTAAAAAAATTACTAGACAAATCATTAGAATGTAACTGCAAATAACATGATCAACACACGAACACTAAAGCTAGAACAAAACATATTCAACGAGCTAAAATTCAACAAAGAGCCTATGGTGGAAGTGGTGGAGGCCTTGAGGCAATATAAGGCGACACTAGAGCCAAAAGCCACAGCCTATAACAGCGAAGTGGAGGCTTACATTGTATCTAAAGAGAAACTGGAACTAGACAGCGAGCTTAAGGACTATCTAGGAACAGAAGTATATCTAGCACAGCGATACCTAGGCAACGAAGCCAAAGCCAAACACGCACAGGAAATGGCCGACAAGGGCTACATCCCATGTCGTGAGTGGAACGGGTACGAGGGACCGGCCGAGCTTGTGGGCAAGAAACAAATGGACTGGATGACTGCAAACATAAACAAGGTAGGAAAGATAATAAAAAGTTTAGTGAAAGTAGAAGATCAGGGAAGAACGAAAATATACGAGCCTTTCTTCATCCCTAAAGGCAAGCGATCAAGAGGCTACTACCTACGAAACTTAGACGAGAGCTTTTACAAGGCAATTAACTAACTAACATGGAAACAACACTATACAAAATCACATTCAAAGACGGAAGGGAGTACAGAGTATTTTGTGCCAACAAAGCACAAAAAGACCGCATGTACAAAACAGTAAACGCCATCAAAAAAGCCGGAGGGCAGACCGACATCATCACTAACGGCATACACAACATTAAACAGTGGGAGGCAATAATCAAACATCCGTACAATAAACAGTGGAAAGCAATAATCAACAACAACTAACATGAAAAAACTAGAACTCAAACAAGAAGAGCTTATATTAGGCCTAGAGCTAGGCTCATCACAATTGGATATACTCCAAGAGATCCTAAAGCTAGAGAGAGAGCTTACACTACTAGAAGAACAACCTAACTAACAACAACTAACATGGAATATCTCAAACAAATACATTCTGCTATAAGTGATATGAGGCAATATCCATTACTAACCAGAATACAGAAAAAAGCCTTATTCAAGAGGTGTCCGGCTTGCGGAAACGACTATCTGCATGCGGTGGGCGACGACGACGACGCTGAAAATTACTTATGGTGCAATGCTTGCGACCTAAGCATGGACAGCGACGGAGGATATACTAACTAATTAAAACTAACATGACAAAAAAAGAAATATACAACTTGCCTATATCCGCAATACTAGAAGACATAAACAGGGATAGAAGCGCCGAATGGAGTGTTTATGACTTAAACACCACACTTCTAGAGCTAATAGAGGGCATTGACTTGTTTATGGCGGAGGCACTAGAGCCAAAGGCACACGGAACAGGTGAGTAGCTTACTAGTGCGTATTCTGGGCACAATTCTGCTCACAATAGTTATTATTGTATTGAGGAAGATTATCAGCAAATGACCCCCCTAGATTAGTCCACACCCTAACAGTGTGGACTTTTCTATACACATAATATATACTTTTTGTATTATCAAATTACTAGAACCCACAGCAAAATGAAATCATATATAAAACCTTTGTTTAAGATTGTGCTCGGTGTTATTGTCATGGCAATTACGACAATTATTATTGTCTGGGCTTTCATCTGGCTCGTCACCTTTGCGTTATCATTACCAGCTCGCCCTTTACCCCAAGAATCTGAAGACCCACAAAAAGAATGTCTCCAAATGTCATGGCGACATTCCGAAGTGTGGATGAGTTGGTTTGGGCCGGCTCTGTGCAAAGACTTAATTAAAAGAATCTAACATGAAAAAATTACTACACTTAAGTTTAGAGGACGCCCATTTTGAAATGATCCAATCGATTGAGGATAGACTTCATCTAGGATCATCAACAGCGGTTATCAAATACGCATTGTACCAAACACGGGAACTCGTTGAAGGTCCGGCTTATGCTCGTGCGAAAGAGAAGAACTACAAACCGGAACTCACGCCAATGGATATTGAACAACGGAAGATTGAGAGATCGGAAGCTCGAAAGCAATTATTGAAAGAGAAGAAGTTGGGAATCCTTGAAGAGCTTAACGGTACGATTATTGACAACAATGAAAACGAACCGATAGTACAGTGGTACAATTACTGGTCCAAAGGAAAGGATCTCCAGCAAATGCCACTGATGATGTTGACCGACGATCTCATCACCAATCAGTTCTCTGGAGATAAGGAAGATATTAAAAAGTATCATAAACTAAAATAACAACGGAACATCACGATACAGAAGCGGTAGCAAGACTATGGATTGAGCTTAACAAATAGCCCTGTAGTACCCGTTAATCAAAGGCTGAGCCTGAGATGACGATACATAATGGGGCGTTACTAATAAACAAATAACATGATAATCACACTACTCATTATCGTAGTCGTAGCGGTCGTAGCTTTTTACATCGTGAATGAAATGGGACTACCAGCACCCATAGGAATGGTTGTTCGTATCATTGTGGGACTTATCCTTCTGGTAGCAGTTCTTAAAATCGCAGGAATCGCATTACCGTAAGTAGCCCTGGCCCTTATGAGGCTGGCAGAGTTCGTGGGAGCGGGGTGAATACAAAGAATAAGCCCTTCAGTCGAAAGACCCCTATTTTAACCTCCCGTGAACTCTACTAGCCCTGGAAGGACACTTATTAACGACTGAAAGGGGTGTTAAAAGCCCTCCACGGTCACAATACAACTAAACATGAAAAACATAAAAGTAGGAGATATTATTGTAGATAGAGACGGAGACGAAGCAAAAGTGCTTGAGGTATTACCAAATTCATTCTTGAGGTCTATCTTCGGTCATTTTGAAGAAACTGGTGACTGGTTCACACACGAAGAAGCAGAAGCGTGCGGCTATAAAATAAAAGGAGAAGACACCATCAGAATCATAGACGGCAAGAGATATAGGCTAATTGAGGAATAAATTAACAACTAACTAGACATGAAGTACACACTAAAAAACAAAGAGATTGAATTAACAGACGAAGAAGTGAAAGAAATTATAAAAATAAATAGCACCCTTAAAGAAGAAAAAGTAATAGGTTTTGTTCTTAAAAACAGAATTACAGGTTCTACTATATTCCAATCCACACAAAGAAACAATGAAGGGCTTTATTAAGATGAAGGTTAAACTCGGACAACCACTACTACCTTTGTCTCTCACTCCACCCACAGACAAACCATTACCAGATAGAGAATAACGATATATGAACAAACAAGAATTAAAAGAACGCTGGATAAGTATATTAAGACATAAAGCAAGGTATGAACACGATGAAAGAAAATCAGGCAAAATTGTCGCAAGCCCAAGTATTGATGATATTTGCAACGAAATAGAAGCATTTTTTACTGGACTTAATATGGTAGAAGATAGACAACGGATTATTGCTATGGTTTCCTCCCTAGACTCTAACCCTAAATAAATATGAACATAAAAAGAACACTAGATACAGTAAAAGCAACTTACGACATAACAGGACTTTCAAAACAGCAGTTTGGACATCTACTGGCTTGCTATGAAAAACAATTTTATATTTACTGCGACAAACACCCTGAAAAAGGTGCAGACGAATTATTAGATAAACTTCGTGAAATGAAAGATAGCGACACTTTAATTATATGACCTACACAGATAAAGAATTAAGAGAGGAGTTTCAAAACTTTGCCGATAGTATTGTCTGGTCAAATGATGATGGAAGCGAAAAGTATATTGGAGTAGGAAATATGGCAGACTGGTGGCTAAAGAAAATCCACCAAGCCATAGCAGAAGAAAGGGAGAGGGTGAGGGGGGAGATAGAGAAGATTAAATTATTACCTTACTATGCAAAACTTTGTCAAAACAGGAATGGCATGGATTATTGCGGAACTTGTGAACAAGCGTGGGGAGATTGTTCTTGCTCTGCGAGAAATACAGGACACAAAAAGGGTGTAGAAACCGTTTTACACCTCCTCTCCTCCCTAGACAAATTAACAGATAAAAAACATGGGTAACATTGAAAAGATATTTTGTCGGATATTTGGTCACAAACACTTAGAAAAAATAGACGATGGCTGTGGTTGTGTAGACATTATGTGGAGTGAGCTTTGCTTAGTGTGTGATGGAGATTACAAAGAAGAGTCATTGGATTATTAACAGGTAAATAATAAAGATATATGATCAACACGGGCATGATGACAAGCAATACGCCAGAATGGGAAACTCCACAGGATTTCTTTGATGAGCTAAATGAGGAGTTTCACTTTACACTTGATCCGTGTGCTACCCCTGAAACAGCGAAGTGTAAGAAGTTCTACACAAAAGAAGATGACGGGCTTTCAAAAGATTGGGGTGGAGAAAGAGTTTTTTGTAACCCCCCTTATGGGACAGAAATAAAACACTGGGTAAAAAGGTGCCACGAAGAAGGACAGAAATCTAACACCCTCGTAGTTATGCTTATACCTGCGAGAACGGACACTATCTATTTTCACGAATACATATATCCACTAGCAGAAATTAGATTTATTAAAGGCCGTCTAAAGTTCGGAGGCAAACAAAAAGGCAGTGGTTCAGCACCATTTCCAAGTATGGTCGTAGTCTACGATAGTAAAGTATTCACTTAAAAAACGGTCTCGCAGAATGACTATGTGTAGCCACGTCACGACTTATCCACAGTTCTCATTAAAAAGAAATAGCAAACTGCTTGACTCTAACTGATAGGTTGTTATAGTAAACATATTACTAATTAGCAAAAGTATTCTTAACCTTTAACTAGATATGATAATAACAAAACAACAAGCATTAGACAAAATAGAGGAACTCAAAAAGTATGTAGCAGACGAAGACAAGAAAGAAGAAAAGGTTGTCGGGATAGCAATTAAAACAAGACTTGGGGATTTAATCTTTCAATCATCTAAGACCACTTATAAAGAAGCAATTATTGAAAAGGGTGATGCTAACCTCAGTGAGGCTAACCTCAGTTATGCTAACCTCAGTGAGGCTAACCTCAGTGATGCTAACCTCAGTGAGGCTAACCTCCGTGGTGCTAACCTCAGTGGTGCTAACCTCAGTTATGCTAACCTCAGTTATGCTAACCTCAGTGAGGCTAACCTCAGTTATGCTAACCTCAGTGAGGCTAACCTCAGTGAGGCTAACCTCAGTGATGCTAACCTCAGTGAGGCTAACCTCCGTGGTGCTAACCTCAGTGGTGCTAACCTCAGTGGTGCTGAATTACAAAATGCAAAGTTCTTTGGTCGTGGCGGGACAAAACCACTAAAGAGAAGTCAGTTACCAGACTTTCTAAGGGCATTAGGGTTCGTGATAGAAGATTAAAAACAATTTAACCTTTAACTAATATGCACAACGAAATTGAATCTGTGGACTTGGAAAATTCACAGGCAGAAGAACTAAGAGAAAGATTGGCGAGAGAGGATAAGTATGAACCAGAGGAAGAAGTCCCAGAGTTCGGACTTAACGGAGGTGGCTACATAGACAAAATAAACTAGCATGGAAGTAATAACTGAAATTCAAAGACAAAATAGACTTGACTACTTCCTAACCACGTTATCAGAATAGGGAATAGGGAGGAGGTTATCTAACTGGTGTCATCGTGATGAAAGTGAAAGGATGTAAGTACCTCAGGGAACTTATACTAGTATCTTAACACACGACACTCTGGTCAGGTAACCTGCTCTGTACGACTTATTGGTTAAATAAAAAAACAATGCACAAGAAATTATTAGAAATACAAAAAGAAATAGGTGCTATTGCTAAGGACTCAACCAATCCTTTTTACAAAAGTAAGTATTTCGACATTAACTCATTATTGGCCCAGGTGAAGCCGATATTGAATAAGCACGGAATAGTCCTTTTGCAAGGATTAACAGCCCTAGAGGGCAAAATTGGGCTAAATACGGTGCTCCTAGACGCCGACTCAGATGAACGCATTGAATATGCGTGTCCTCTACCAGATTTACAAGACCCACAGAAAATGGGTAGTGCAATAACCTACTTTAGGAGATATGCACTTCAAAGTCTTTTGGCACTTGAGGCAGAGGATGATGACGCTAACGAAACTGTAGATGAGCCGTTTCCAAGTAAAAACACTAATAGAAAAGATAATTACAAAATATAATGCAACCAACAGAAAAGATATTCGCAGACGGAATGTTCTTTAAGCGACCAAGAGAGGGGGCACCAGACTTTGTTAAGGGTGCAATCAGTATCAAAGTAGCAGAGTTTATTCCGTTTATAGAAAAGCACGCTAAAGACGGTTGGGTAAACTTAGATTTGAAGAACAGCAAAGGGGATAAGCTGTACTTGGAGTTAAACACTTGGCAGAAAGAGACATTGCCACTTCCCAGTGATCTGAAACAAGAGGAGAAAGGTGAGATTGGGGCTTATGAGGAATTTTAAATATGAAACTTCAGGAACTTATCACTAAAGTAAAAGAGCAAGGACTATCCAAAGATGAATTGGAAGAATATCGTGACCAACTCTCGGAACTGTTTGCCCAGATGCAGATGGAAATGGCGGACATAGAAAAAGAGGAAGCCATGTTTATGGCAGACCACACCAGGGATGACATGTCTGTTGCTGCACGAAAGATTTGGTGGAAAGCAACAGGAAGTGGTCAAAGGTTGATTGTTCTAAAGCGGTACTGTTTAGCAACGAAGGAGATGTTGAACAGCCTAAAGAGCAGGCTTTATTCAATTTACTAGTATGAAAAAAGTTGGAGCACTCGGCAAACTGCAAAAGAAATGTGACACTCAAATGCAAATAAAGAACAAGAAACGACACAAAAAGTGTGAGGCGTGCGGTGGCCCAAACCAAGTAGCACATCACTGGATAGAAAAGAGCAGGTCTTCAAATCTCAGATATAACGAGGATAATCTCATACCACTTTGTCATTCCTGTCACTCAAAAATCCACAACGTATTTGGCAACAACATAATGGGAGGTCTGAATATCGCAGAGATAATCATTAAAAAACGAGGCAAGAAGTGGAAAGAAAGAATGGAGGGTGAGGGTAGAATTACAATCAAAGTAAACAAAGCCCACTACGAAAAGATATTATCAGAATACGAACAAATAACGTGAAAGAACAAACCAAAGAAGAAATAATCATTGAACACTACAGTAAAATCGGCAAGAAGGGTGGCAACACTACCAAGAAGTATGGAAAGGAACACTACAGTGAAATGGGAAAGAAGGGTGCTCTTAAAAGGTGGGGTAACAAATAAATATATGACCTACACAGAAACAAAATGTTGCGAACACTACAACGGAAAAAAAGACATAACAAACAGTTGTGTCTTCTGTAAGACGTATATACCTAGGAACATAGATAAAATCTTAGCGGAGTTTGATGAGTTGCCAATCTTTTCAGTGCCAATAATAGAGGGTGTTGATAGTGTCAGAACATTTGTTGTTGATGTGCAAATTGTAAAGGATTTCCTCACCACATCAATCGCACAAGCCCTAGCAGAAGAACGCTCAAAGGCGTGGGAAGGAGAAGCGGTAAAGCAAGCGTATATTCAAGGAAGGTTACACGCCCTAGCAGAAGAAAGGGAGAGGGTGAGGGGGAATGTTGAATTGTGGTTTTTAAGATTACACAATGAACCAGAAAAATGGACAGTAGAACAAGCCCTCTCTTCCCTAGACAACCCTAAGTATTCCGAAAAAGCGGAAGATATTAACCCTATTGCAGGCAATTATTCACCTAACAGATAAAGAATAAGATGAAAAACGGAAACTGCACAGAATGTGATAGACCCCTGTTTGACCAGACAACTCCTGATGACAGTAATCTTTGCGACCAATGTTGGGCAGAATTACAAAGTGATGAAGAAAACCATGACTAACAGAACAGATAAATAAAGATATATGAAAGAAAAACAAAGGGTGTGTAGACAATGTGGAAAGAGTTTATTGGTCCCGTCTTGGACTTTATGTGACAGAAAAGATTGTATAAGAATAAGACAGCACGAGAATTACAAAACGCAAAGTTCTATGGTAGAGGAGGCGCACAAAAACTCACTAGAGCACAATTACCAGACTTCTTAAATGCACTTGGCTTTCGGGTAGAAGAATAAAGATATATGAACCAAGTCATATCTACTGGCAACTATCGCACCCGTGTTCATCCTGTGGATCACAGATGTTCAACACTGAATCCGTGTTAGCTGTTGAAACATTGTAAGCTGGTATATCGTTTATCTCTATTGGTTCGTTCATCAGAGAATTATACCATAACCGTGAAAATGGGTTGTTTTAACCACTAATTCACTATTTTCCCCAGCAATGCTTTGACGTTCCTGAATACAGTTTTTTATATATTGGAGCATAGAACGTCCCACGGCACGTATAACTGCAAAAATGTTTTTTAGATTTGCTTCTCCAAGTCCCCCGACTCTTTGGAATAAAGGATTTACCACAAAAGGCACACTCTAGTTTATGGGGCCTGTGTGTTGTTAAATTAACACAGTGTTTTTTTTGGTGGCACTCCTTACAAAGGGTCATTCCATTCGTTGTTTCGTATGCAAGTTCTGGGTATTTTGATAGTTCCTTGACGTGGTGTGGATGTAAGTCCCCACCTCTTTGTCCGCACCCTAAACATGTATAATTATCTCTTTCAAAAACGGAAATTCTCCAGTTTCTAAATTCAACCCTTTGGCGTATAATTTTGTTTTTGGTAGTTAGCCCACCTTTCCAGTTGCTTCCTTTCTCCCCCACTTGCCCAAGAGAAATATTTTCTCTCCACTTCTTGGACAGTGGTATTCCTTTTCTTTTTTCCCCAGCAACCAACCCATTACATTTTAAGCACCTAGTTGCTGTTTCTGAAACCAAACATCCACAATCAATGCACGGTTTTTTATTTGAAAGAAATATTTTATGCCTCAACTCCCCGTTGTAAGGTTTGTTGCATGACCAATGAAAATATTTACCAGATTGGTGGGTTTCACACGCATCTTTATTTTTTACACACTTGGGTATTATAATCTATTAATTATACACCAACACTACTTAGACTGCCAGCACCCAAGGCTGGCCGACCAGGGTTTAGTTCCCTGTGTTTCGTATAAGTGCATTGCGTATGCTGTGTTGCCCTCTAACGTGTAAATGTCCATGCCCAACCTCTTGGAATCTGCAAGGTGGTAATATTCATTGATTTGGAACTTGCCAACATCTTTAGGGTTTTCTCTACCCCGAATAACGGTTCCATCACTATTAAATTGTCGCCCTCCACTCTCACAAAAGGCTATCTTAACCATAATGTCCACATTAAGTGGGGAAACCTCTGTAATAGGCGTTTTAAGGCTCACAGGGGCTACTGGGGCTGGTTGTGGAACTGATTGATAATGCGAGACACCGGGAATCGAGAACAGAAACATGGCGGTAACGCCGAAACTAAATAAGTAATTCAAAAGCCATGTATTAGATGGAGTTCATTCGGTTCTCACTGGGTTCACAAAGCGACTAACGATGGAACCAGATGCTATGACTGTGGATTGACCCTAAAGTACGCAATGGCAATAGTAAGAAATCCTAATATTGGTGTAACCAAGTTTGCTGGTAGCAAATCTTGTACGCCTGTTATCCCCGCAACGAGGAACATTAGGATGGCTGACCATACTGTGCGTGATGATAGAGCTTGTAATACTTTCTGCATATTGTTTTGTCCGAAGACCCTTTAATTATACCACCCTTGTATATATGCCATGCAAGCCCCCTATCCACAGAAAAGGGGGGCATGAACATTGCCCCCCCCCTTTTACCTTGTTATTGGTCTCCATCTCGTTGGTCCAGCAATACCCTTTTTCCTGCATGACTCACAGGGGGTAATCAACATCAGTATCGAAATACCTGGGAGTGAATCCAGAACCTCTCTTGCCTGTTCACGATTGGGGTGGCTCACCATTGCGTCACCATAAATGATGTGTTGCAAGTGGTAGTGCCCCTCACCGTGAAAGAAGTCGTCGTTGTTACAGACGACAAAGATAATCTCGCCGATGCTTTTCATTCTAAGCACCCCCTGACCATTTTTTCAACGGTGGGAATTGTCTTCATCGTACCAGTGGTACGAACCAGATGTATTGACAGGTATCGAGCAACAGAATCTTTCTCTGAGACCAGCGACATCGCCCTTGCTTCAGGGCAATACGCTTCCAGTTCCATCTTTAGACGAAAGTCTGCGCTCTTAGTGTAGAGACTTGCAAAGTCCTTACACCTTGAGTATCTCCTCATCTGACTGACGTGGATTTCCTCATGCTGTAAAACCCTGATGACTGAGCCCTTGTCCAAACCTGAACGAATGACCACCAGGGGTCTATTACCGTTACAGATTGTAATGCCCAACGCATCGCCCGTGATCGGTAGCACCACAGTATCTACACGCTGTCTCCCCGCAAACATACAGGATGAGGAGAGAATCGCAAGGAGAGCTATGGGGACCATTAAGCCCACCAAAATCTCCCTTCCTCTGTTTTCCATGACACACCCCCTATTTGAGTTGTTTCTTCTCGGACTGGGACCCATCTGTCCACCATTCCCTCTCCAAGATTTCTATACAAGCCTCCAATGAACGTGCGTTTCCGAATAGCAGGTGATAGGCCGAGTGCCTATGCCCCAATACTCGAATTACAAACCTTGCACCTTTGCTCCGTGGTGGAACGTGGTGCTTGGTCATTCCACGATACTTCTTGTTAGCGGTCACGAAACCTCCTCTGCTGTGGGGTGGACTGAACGGACGCTGTCACTATTTGAAAGAACTCATTGCCACTTCAAGGTGGGCAGTTACCTATCGTTATTCCCAGCCACTATGTAGCATGCACCAGCGAGGGTCTTCCTCACAAGAGCAAACGCCCTTAACCCCGTGGATGATTTCGTATTCATCTACTTCTGGTGTCTCTACTTGTTGTGGTTTTCTACCCCTTGTCATTTTCTTTCTTGTTCATGCATGATGCCGAATATATTAAAAACCATAGCCGACAAATGGTCATCTTCTTTTTCATCTACCCCACCTTCATATTTGTTGGCTAGATACTTCTGAAGATGTCTTACCAGAGATTGCTCGTAGGACTCGATAGGAATACCCTTTTTGAAATTACCCTGCCCGTAACGGCTCTTTTTGGAGGTCATATATTGGGCATAACGACGAAATGCTGTCCAAGATATGGTTTCAATGTAATCTTCCTTTTTGTCATCGGAGTCCCTTACAGCTCCTGTTGTGAATTTTCTCATAAAATTAAAAGTGGGTGTCGTAAAGACCACCCACTTCTTTAATCTGTTAGCTCTGCCTTATAGTTACCGTTGGCGTACAGTTCGATTGAAACACCACCTTGTGCTGGTGGTTTGTAGCCAGCCTCATAGGCATAGCTTCCATACCAACCTAAGAAGGCTTGTGACACCACAGTCCACTGCTTGACGAACATCAGTCGGCAGTTTAGTGGGTCTTCAACAATCATGGTTTCGGACTCAGCAATACAGTCATGCGTGTGTCCTGACACAAAGAAGTGAACCAAACCAGTCCAACCTTTTGGTCGAGCTGCCATGTTCATCTTGCCACCCTTCGTCTGGGAGTTTCCAAATCCGTGAAAGATATAGAAAGTCCACTTGAAGGTATTAGACACGACAGACATGGTTACAGGGCCATTGAAGTACGGAACCTTGAGGCGTTCTGCGAGAGTCTGTGCAACGTCAATCCCTGTCTTCTTCTTGGTACGAGCTTCGTGGTTTCCTGGAGTGGAAACTAGAATCTTGTGTGCAATGGTGGAGAGAATCTCCGTCATGCGGTCAAGTTGAGTCTGGGGATTTTCCGACTGGTCATACATCATGCCACGACCATCATCGATGGCGTTCTCCATGACATCTCCACCCAAAATGGCGTAGATGTTGGGAGTGTCCTTAATCCACTGGACATAGCTCATAAACTTTTCAAAGTTATGAGTAACATGTCCGTAATGGATATCGAACAGTGGAGCAATGACGAGCTTGTCCTTGAAGTCAGGAATCTTGACCAATAGATATGGCTGGCGATTCCCTTTTTCATCTGTGCCAACATGGTGCTGATACTTCTTCGGAAGAAGTTTGATTTCTTTCGGTGGAACTGGCAACAGAATGTACACTAGCTCATTGTTGTTGTTACGCTGAGTGTAGAGTACAAGGTCTGTGTGCTTCTGCTTCAACAGCCGTCCTGTCTGGTCACCAAACTTGGCGACAAGCTCCTTGTGGGTCTTAGCGACCTTAAGGAACTTTCGGAAACCCTCATCAGAGGGCGGTATCGTTTTCATTATTCCTCCCTTTCTGAGATGGCGAATCCGAGACCGAATTGTCTCTGAGTCATAATCCGTGCCAAACTTATCATTAACTTCTTTTGCAAAGCTCTTGTAGGGCTTCCTTGCGTTTTCTTTAAGGTACTTTTCTAAGACAATTATACCATCATCTTTCATGTAAAATAAAAGACACCAATAACGGTGTCGGTGGCTACCTCACTTTTTATTAAAACTCAATTTGCTGTTCTCTCTCATGTCCGTACTATAACAGACATTATTAAAGGACAATGGCTTTTAGAACTTAACTGTGGATAACTTTACTTAACCTTTAGAAGTGCCAGCAACCCCATGATTTTATCGAAGAAAAACTGGAACGGAGCTAAGTCCTTCTCTATTCCCGTGTCTTGAGATGTGTACCACCTTTTGGCATCAAACTTTGTCATAGCGTCTGTTAGTACCCCATTCGCATAAAGCATTAGATGAATGTGTGCTCCACAATGAACACAAGCATTGGTCGGTGCAGGTCTGACAAGTCCGCTATTTCCCATAAACCCTAATGTGTCTCCTTCCTTGTATGTGTTTTGAGGGTTGACTTCTGAACAGTGCCAAGAGAGCATTTGGAAGCGGTCTACACCCTCTTTCCAAGCAATCTGTATTCCATTTCCTTTTGTGGACATTGGACTATCCCACCAAGTTTTCTCTAGGAACGCAGATGGTACTGGACAGACTATCCTCGCACCATAAGTTGCAATTCTTGATTGCTCTGCTGTCGCCCCTGGAAAGGAGATGACGATGTCGGTTCCGTTATGCTCTGTGAGATTAAGACCATTTGCTCGGTACCACTCCACAGAGGTTTTATCTCCATAGGGTTGTGTGATTATTGGATGTCTGCCTGCTGGCATTGAAAGAGGAAGTGGGTATTTCATGTATGTATATCAAATATAACTATTAAAGACAGTATGGCCAGACCTATTATTAAAACGAATTGGTGTTCCTTGTGAAACATTTATTAAATCTTACTGTTAATGTTTATTATTTGCTCACGAATTACAGCTATATCTATTCCGTTATGTTGAGAGAAACCAAACTGTAAATAAGATGGATTGTTTATTCCAAACGCTTGAGTTATTTTGTAAGGCTTTGCTGGATAAAATAATTCTAATTTACTCATTTTATAAAGTTTAGGTACACCTGGATAAGCGATAGTCCTCCGATAGCCATGCCACCCCAAAGTTCTACTTTTCTTATCCTTGTTTCGTGGTCAGATATGTTTTGAACGTTGGTTTGTCTTTGAAGTTCTACGTTGCTCATAGACATTTCTACTTTGCTGGTTCTACCATTAGCTATGTCTTGTCTTGAGTGGATTGCTGAAAAACCTTCCTTCATATCCCTAGACATAGCCACAATTTCTTGTTTAATGAAGGTTATATCGCCACTCATTGCGGCGGTTTTAACAGCCAAAGCTGCCGCTGTGTCGGAAGCAGTTTTTGCCACCTGAACAGCTGTGTCGCTTGCAGTTTTGGCCAGAGCTATTGCTATTCCTGCGTTTATTTCTTGTGTGTTATCTTTTGCCATGTGTCGCAGCCACCGTTTTACTTCTTGACTTCACCTTTAGGCTTCTCCGTAAGCTCAACAATCTTTCGCATTAGAGAAACGAGAACTTCTGCCTCTTCCCCTTTAAGGTTGACCCTTGATAGGAAGACACGCAAGTTGTTTGATTCTTCGATGTTAAACATGTGTTTTGTACTTAACTAATAATATCTAATTATACCACAATTACATAAAGGCGAAGAAGCCACTGTTACTAGAGGCTGCTGCGGCTACTGGTGCGATAGAGCAAACCACTCCGTATATTTCTATAGTAATTCTAATTGTGCTTCTAATACTGCTATCTCCGCCTCTAGTGTGTTTATGTTTATACATATAGGCTTTATTATTGTTTGGAATTTCTGAGATAAATTTGGGTCACCTTTAAATTGGATATTCAACAAGTCTATTTGTTTATGTTCCCTCTTGATAGCATTTTTCTTTGCCTGTATGTCGGCTAGGATTATTAAGATTTGTTCTTGTTCTGGTTTCATATATTTTAAGCATTATCGAAGCGAACAACACCCATGACTGAGGATATCTCGGTTAAACCAGTTGGGGTTATGGATGTTGGGGCTACTCCCGAAGTTATTGCAACAGTACCCTGTGACATAGGGCTACTTGCGACATCACCTCCAAGCCCAGCAGTTGTTCCAAACGGAGCTGACGAAACATTCCACCCCCATATTTGTAAGTTGGCAGCATTATCATTTGTGTTTATAAACAGATAATAATTTCCCCTCGGCACAGATACAGCACTAACAGCGGTGGTGTAGATAGTGTTAGCAGAAGCCAATGAGGCAGTAGTCACTGAAAATATCTGCGTAGCCCCGTTTTCACTCAAAAGAGTTATGTCTACAGTCCCAGCTACTGTGACTGTCCCCGTACGAATTGAAACATTATTTACCACCATGTCTCCATTTATGTGCACTAATCCTCCACGAGCAAGAATGTCACTACCTACCCCGAATGCAACAGCAACAGTAGCAGCACCAGGAAAGACGACAGGCACACCTAGAGTTGTAAGCACACTCTTTTTAGTTTCTAATGCTACACCCTCTACTGCCAGCACCCCAGCGGATAAACGAGATAACGTAGTGTCTGATGCGTGTCCGAGATTGATTGAACCTATACCTAAAGCTGTGGTTGTATCAGAAACTAATCCTGTTAATGGTAGTCCTGTTGCATTTGTGAGTGTTGCTGATGTTGGAGTGCCAAGGATAGGGGCAACAAACGTCTGTACTCCTGTGAATGTTTGAGCTGCATCAGTTCTTGCTATTGTTGCTGATGTAGCAGGGAATGTCATCGTTGTAGCGTCTGTTCCAGCAAGAGTAAGGGTGTTAGATGCTGTGAGTATTTTTCCATCTGTAATACTTATTCCCATATACATTGCCGACCAAGAAGCTGCCGTTGTACCAGAAGTAAGAATACAAGTTACGATCGCCCTAGTATTTCCTGCAAGAATACGCACCACATTAGCACCTGATGAGTTTATTGTTACCGCACCTGTACTGTTGTTTCGGATATAAAATTGCTGACCAAGAACAAGTGTTGTTGCAACGGGAAGGGTCAATGTTTGAGTTGTAGACCCTGTAAAGAATTGTAGATATGTACTGTCTACCGTAAGGGTGGTCGTGCCTGCTGCTGTTACTGTCGTGGTATACCCTTGTAATAGGTTGTCCGCTGATATGTTTCCGTTGGCATCTCTTGCGACCAGTGTCGAGGCTGTCGCAGCAGAAGCTACACCTGTGCCAGTAGGGAGTCCTGTGAGTACTGGAGTTGTTATAGATGCTCCAGTTGGTATAGTGACTGTTCCTGTGAATGTTGGCGAGGCTAAGTTGGCTTTAAGTGCTAAATCTGTGTCATCTGCAAGAGTCCCATTTCGGTTTTGTAGTGTATATGTTCGTGCTACTGTTGCTGTGTTTGTAAAGAATGAAGTTATTGAGTTTGCTACATTTCTTAGTCCTAGAGTAGCGTCAAGGAATGTTTTAACACCAGAGTTAGTCTGAGCGTTTGCAAGTACCATATCACCTGAACCTGCTGGTGCAGCGAAAGTTCCATCTCCTCGTAGGAAGGTTGTCGTATTGTTTGGTGGTGTTGGTACTCCTCCTCCCACTGTTGCACTCATAGTTGCCACGCTTCCTGTTGCTATGGGTGTACTGAATGTTTGGATACCTGTGAAGGTATTAGCTGCATCTGTACGAGCAACGTCTGCATCAGAAACTGCCGTATTTAATTGTGCAAGAGTGAATGAACCTAGAATAGCAGCGTTACCAGTTGAAGTAATGTGTCCTGTAAGGTTTGCGTTAGTTGTGACTGTGGCAGCATTACCTGTAATACCTCCCACAATATTATTAGTGACTTCTAAATCAGTAAACCAGCCTTTGGTTACTCTAGTTCCAGTTACACCTATTGAACCCGACATCGTTATTGAGTTTGCACCTAGTGCAAGGTTTCCACCTGATATTGTAAATCCTCCTGTGGCTGTGGCGACAGTTATGTTTGCACTACCATCAAAAGATACACCTCCTATTGTTCTTGCGTTTAGTAGAGTTACGGCAGTTGTAGCTGCACCTGAAGTAGATACTGTGTTATCTCCTGTGTTAGTACCTGAAAGGTTAGCTACAGCACCATTTACGAGCATAGCGTTTGTGATAGCTCCGTTTGCGATTGCTGTTGCGTTTCCAGTTGAGGTTACCACTCCAGTTAGGTTTGCGTTGGTGGTTACGTTCCCTGCTGTAAGTCCTGATGCAGTTCCTGTAACATTTGTCATAACACCTGATGTTGGAGTGCCGAGAAGTGGGGTTACTAGAGTTGGGCTTGTAGCAAAGACTAAAGCACCACTTCCTGTTTCATCAGATATAACGCCAAGTAGTTGTGCTGAGGTGGTTGCAGCGAATTGTGAAAGTGGGTTTGCTGTTTGTGCATTACCTCCACCTGCTAGAGCCACCCAAGTAGGGGCGAGGGTCGTGCCGTTGCTTTGTAGTACTTGACCTGCTGTGCCGTTGGCTAATCGTGTTTCTACTCCACTTGCTCCACCATAAACAAGGTCGCCACCAGTTGTCATTGGATTGAAGGCAAATTGTTTTCGTGCTGCTCCTGTGGTGATAGTTCCATAGTAAGCATCTGTCAAAAACTCCACCGCACCAGCTTCTGCTGTTGTGTTTAGTGTTCCACTTGTTAGTTTAAGAGGTGCTGTGCTTGCTGTCGCTGTACCTGCTTTGATGTGTAGGACTGCGGTGGGGGTGGTTTGACCGATACCGACGTTGCCGTTATTTAAGATTGTCATTTTCGTATCAGCTAAAGTTGCTGCCGTTGTGTTATCTATCGCATTGCTTAAAGCGAAATTCAATTTACCCCTACCATATGATGTCGTTCTCTCATAAATTACCGCTCCCTTTGCCATTTCAATATTATTAACAGAAAAACCAAGACCAATAGCGGAACCATCGATAATGTCATTGTTACGAATTGTTTGACCTATTACAAGAGAACTACTTGCCCCTCCAAGAATAGATAGTTTATACACAGGAGTTGTTGTCCCAATCCCCACATTACCTGCTTCAAAGATGGCTGCGTAGGATGCACCAGCTCCCGCATTGGCTGTGTTTACCCATAGACCTGTGATAGCTGAGGCAGAGTTGCCGTCGTGGTCGATGTTGATACTCCTACCACTACCCGTGTTTGTAATAGTAACCCCCACAGGGTTATTAGTCGTGTCGTTCTGAGTGACTGTAAGACCCACTGCGTTGCCTGTGTTGGCGATAGTAGTGACTATTCCTCCTGTATCTCCAATAGTGACTGTTGAGTTCTGTAGTAACTTTCCTGTGGTACTGTCAAATCGAGCAATAGCATTATCTGTCGAGGAAGCTGGGCCTACTACGTCTCCTGTTACCGTTTCAACAACATTAGCAGCTGAGGATATTGTCCCAGCGACTGCTGCCCCCTGAAAGTCCAAAGAATCAGCGTCTTCAACGAGTAAGACGCCTTCATCATATATGGGTAATTTTTTTTTCGCGGTTCTAGCCATTAGATAAGAACTTCATTTTTAATGAAGCATTGCCTGCCCAACCACCCCTCCGTAGAGATTTTAATAGAAACCGCGACTTCACATAATTATACCACAAAAAAAACAGTGGACGTGGATTAAATTAATATCTTCAAACCCCTCTCCGTGGCTAGATCCAGGGAAACCGATCCTGGGGGGACGTCCTGTATTTTGAGTGCCCAGACCTCTTTTGTTTTTTCAAAATATACCACCAAATAGCTTTGGGCTCGTTTTAGTATGAAAGAATCGGCTGGATTCTGAAAGCCCGCGTCGGGCACTTTGAAGTACATCTCACTGTTGGTGGCTACCTCAAGTGCATGGCGCTGGTGCTCCTTCAAAGCTGTTGACGGAAGGGTTTTGTTCTTGCTTACCTTAATTTCAACCAAACAACTGCCGAAACGTGGGTCGTCTCGCATACTTTTTAAAATTTTAGGGGTAATATTCTTCTCCAGCACCTGTATATTATACCATTTTCAACACATCAAAATCTTGTTTGTTTTCCATCGCTTTCATAATTGCTTTGTCGGACTTTCCCGCAATGAGATGAACATAAACATTTTTCTTGAGTCGGTTCATCCTGTGTATCCTGCCTTTCATCTGCTGGTAGTTACGGTAGCTGTAATCCAGGGACGCGAAGATCATGACGCCAACGCTGGGTGCCTCATAGCCCTCGCATGTGGCGCTTTGAAGCATGAGAACACCTCTACCACTAGCTTCCACCTTGTCGAGCACTTCACTGCGATTTTGCACTCCTCCGTGTATTTCATGAACGGTATGCCCCTCCACCCTTAAGATGTTTGCATATTTTTCTAGCTGATCACGATAACGACAAACAACTGCGATTTTAGGTATATCGATGGCGTATTGCTTTATCAGCTCTATCTTATTATCAGCCACGTTCCCAATCCCAGCTTCGATCTTGTGGTCCTCTGTAAATCGCACGATGGGCAGTATCTCCTTATTGTTCTTTTTTGCAACCCCTTGAGTCTTGCTTTCCCCACTGTAAATAGTCTCATCAATCTGTGGCGGGATATCAAACCCGTCTTCAGCTCTAAACACGTCGGCAATTTCCTCTATAACCCTTTTGAGCTTCTCTTCCGTACCCTTCTTTGGTTTTGGAATAACCCTGTTCCCCATTCTTATCTCATCAAAGTATTCATATTTAAATTGAGGAAATGACCAGTCGCAACCCAAGAGGGTTGCCGCTACGAAGATGTTCCACGCGCTACTGCGATAAGGAGTTCCTGAAAGCATCAGCATCTCCGGGTCTTTTTTACCGACATACCACCTTAGGGATTTGGAAAGTTGGCTCTTGAAGAATGGCGAGAAGAAGTGATCGGCCTCGTCAACGATGATAGTTTTCTGGTTGTACTCCTTGTGGGCTTTCTTAAACTCTTCTTTTGAGAGAATAGTGTAGTTCTTCAGTCCCCACGTCTCACACTCCCTTCTCCAGTTCTCTTTCAAACCTTTTGGGCAAATGATCAATGGAGGATTCCTTTTTTTGGCCCATTCTATTGCTCCCCTTGTTTTCCCAGAACCCAAACCCCACACCAAGAGGGCTTTGGTCGGATTCTTTTCTAGGAATTTTTGTTGGTGAGCATACAGCATTACATTGAAAGAAACTGTCTCTCTACATCTTCATCTGATGGGTAATCCGTTTGTTCAACAAAAGCGTCTTCGGCATTTTCTACTATAGATTTATCCTCAAGCAATTCGTCAATGACTTTGATATGTTCGAACTTGATCATGGTTTCTGCGTATTCATTCTTAAGTGACCACAAGTCCCCCTGAGGCCCGCCTTTCTTTTCACGGTCGCAGATACCTAGTCCGTTGAGCTGAGAAAGCCATCCACCGATAACCTTAGTCTCGTATCCAATCTTGGTAGCAAGTCCAGCTGTCCTAGCCCCAAGGGCATAGGTAGCCAATAACTTAAGTGCCATCCTTCTTTTGATGGGGATACTATCAAAAGCAATCTTCCTGAGAATGGCAATGTCGGTCATATCCAAGTCAGTTACCATGGGTGCACCCCTTACAAGGTTCTCTACGTTGCGCATAATAACGAAAGCGGTACCAAGAGAGATGAGCTGGTCAACAAGTCTCATCGGCATTTCTTTTGTGGGAACGAAGTTTACTCGGTTGAATCGGTCGTCCATAATAACTCCCGAACGAACCTTTGTGCAAAAGTCTGCCATTTCGATAATTTCATCTTCGGTTTTTTGAGATATGGTGAGGTTAACTTTTTCCTTGTTCTCTAAAATGAATTCAACGTAGTTTTTTGTTGCTGCCCTAAGGTCTGCGCGAGACTCTTCCTTATCCACGTTCTGGCGTCTCTGGTTTATGACAAATCCCAGAACCTCTTTTCTGTCTGGCTGAGTGATTGAATACATGGCGAAACGATCGCCCATGGCAGAGAGTGATTCCAAGTGCTCGTAAATAACTTCAGTACAGCCAGCGAGCGCACCAAGTTTTCCCCTCCAGTTAACGTTCTTGCTGTTTCCGGTAAGCTTATCGTAAAATCCATCGTAGATTTCTCGGAGCTGAGACATGATTTCTCTTTTAGCGTCATCGTTCTTTGAAAGAATCGAAGTGAAGTCTTTAAACGACATAATTCCCCCACGTGGCATTTTGTGAAGTAGTGATGTTTCCTCACCCACTCGGACTTGGCCAGAGGCGAACGTATTCGGTGTGAGATCTGAAATCGGGGTAATGATTTTCTTTTTAGAGCGTGAGTCAACGATGTCGTTAAACGCCTGCAACAGCTCTGACTTCCCCCCAGATGACGCCGCGACCAGAAGAATCCACACGGGGTCCATAGAATCAATTTGATTGGCAATTACCGTACCAACAAGAACCTTAACGACGTCTCTGTCTTCCAGCAGAAGATACCTATCAAAAATATCTTGTAATTCTTTTAATGATTTTACTTCCATAATGTTCGGCTCAAGGACAACAATGAACCTTGAGCCGAACATTATGTCAACAAACTCATCTCGCTTCGTACTTTCTCAAAAACCTGTTGGCTTTGGCTTTTAGTCTCAGAAATTCAGGCTCGTTCTCGTCTTGTTTTGGTAGTTTTTGAATTTCCTCCAACGCCCGCTTAACCAGTCGCTCGTATGTATGTTTTGTTTTTCTCATGATCGTAGTTTGTTTAGTGCTGTTCTAAAGTCGACGTTTTCAATCTGCATTACCGCGTCTATCACATCGTATGGTTTACCACACCCGAAGCAATAAGCTTTATTGTCTTTCTCAATATAATGAAGAGACGGTGTTTTTTCTTTGTGCCACTTACATTCTGCGAAGCCATGTCTGTCGAACTTAATAAAGTTGATAAGAGGAATTTTTTTTATCTCTTCCAATTCAGCGTTAGAGGCAACGACAACCTTGCGACTCTTTTGTTTTGTGCGCAGTTCGTACTTGCTCTTGAGGAACTCTCGGATGATTTCTAGGTGTGGGGAATAGTCAGAACGCTGAAGCTCTACAATTTCATTTGCGACCCTTTTCAAATCCCTCTCCTTTTCATCGTCAGGTATTTCATACGCGACAGCTGAGTCCACCAACAAACGAAATTCATCAATTCCGTTTCTGTTAATAAACTCTGTAACATCTTTACCCCTTCCTTGCGGAAGGATAATCCATTTGATACCTGGAATCATTTGAGCGATACGTATCATCCCTCTCACCCCAGCATCATCACTGTCCAAACAAACATACATTCCGTCTGGTTTACCCAGAAAGTCTGCCCATTCTTTCTTAAATGTTCCAGCGCCACCAGTCGATGACACGGCAGAAATGCCGTAAGACTGAAGCAACAGGCAGTCAAGTTCACCCTCACAGATAATCAGGGGGCGGGTGCGGTCTTCTTGATGTACATTATATAGAGATGATGTCGATCCTTTGTCGTAAGTATATTTCGGTCCGTTGTCAGAAAATGGATCGCGGCGATATTTATTAAATACAAAATTACCGTCTTTATTTAAAATTGGAATGACAATCCTTTTCAGTTTGTCGTCCCACCTTATCTTGTTGTTCGCAAGGACCCTATCACTGATTCCCCTACTGAGTAGCCACTGAATCGCTTGTTGTGTTGTTGTTTTGTTGTTGTTTTGCATTACGACTTTTTTTATTCATACAAACAATTATATCATTTTTTTTCATGTCAAAAGATACTTATCCACACCCTAATGTTGCAGATAGCCAGCAGTATGCTAAAGTACAATGATGCCAAGAATATACGACATGCCCGATAAGATGTTCCGATTAAGGAACCAGTTGATATGGTCTCTTTCGCTAGATGGATACGATGGACAGGAAATTGGGTATCTTTTGTACCTAGACAAATCTAGTGTTAACCGTATTATTCAAGAGAAGCCCAAAGGGTTCGTTTCCATGCTCAACCCTGTTAGCAAATAGATACAAATGTATTTTAGGTAGGTATGTTTGTACCCATTTGCTCGTAGGTCGAGGGGTGAAGTATTATCAAAAGTAAGTTAGCTAACACACTATATGAAAGTAAAATTAGACTCATTTTTAAAGGCAGAGAATCTTGGTAACGCGACACCAAAAGCGCCACAAGAAGCGGTTATAAAAACAGTTAAGTTCATTGAACCAGAAGACCTCAAGTTTAAGAGCGAAGAAGGAAGATACGAATTGTCCGTCGACTTCGGTGAAGAAGAATATCTTTGGATGGCAAACAAAACATCGCTTCGAGTTTTTCTTAAAGAGTGGGGAGATGAGTCCTCAGAGTGGATCGACAAGAAGATCGGTCTGTATGCTCTGAGCCAGAATGTTTCAGGTGAAATGAAGGAGGTTGTTTACGCAAGCATTATTTAATAATAATCAATACAATCATGGAAGAAAATCAAGTTCCAGTTGAAGAAGTTGTAGCAGCGGAAGAAGAAGTTGCAACTCCAGTTGAAGAGGTTGCAGCAGCGGAAGAAGAATTTGGGGAGGTTCTATAGTAGTGTAGGTAATGTGAGAATCGGGTAAATATCATGAAAGTCGCAAACATTCAAGAAAAAATTAGGGAGAAGATACCGGAAGGGTTGGTTATGGCTCGTCACAGTGAGAGAGGTCACTTCTACGAGTACACCCCAACGCGCTCTGTGTACCCATCCGTAACCACAAAGACCTCCATTCTTGGGTCTGATCACCTAAAAATGTGGGCGGTCAATGAAGGCTTATCGTATCTTGAAAGGGTATGGCACGATATTACGCTTGAGAACCGCTCTGAAATATTCAGGGCGGCTCAACTAGCGCATGTATCTACATTTGAAGATGCTGGAGACATCGGAACCAAGATACACAATCTAATAGAGGAGTATTTAAATGAGTGGATTGATACGGGGGTCCAGCCAGACGATATCCGCAGGTTTGTGGCCGTGCCCGATATCCGCCTTATAGCTCTAGCGCGTTCCGCAGAACTATTCTTTAATGACTACAAGGCCACCCCCGTGGTAGCTGAAATGAAGGTTGCGAGCCCGAAACACAAGTACGGGGGTACCATGGACGCACTAATGATGATTGATAACAAGCTCGTTCTTTGTGATTGGAAGAGTAGTAATACCGTCAAGGGAAAGGACACGTACGCCATGCAGATCTCGGCCTATGCACAAGCCCTTTATGAACTGTCTGGGATACGACCCAAGGAGCTTTACATCGTAAGAATCAGCAAGGAGAAGGCTTGCTACGAGGTTGTAAAGGTCACGAGTCGAGCAAAAACCTTCAAAGCATTTCTCAACACCACCAAAGTGTACGATTGGCTCCACGATGGAGAACAGAAGATTTACCCACTTAATACTAAAACAAGAATAAAAATATGAACCAAGAACAAAAAGACACACTGCACGAGTACGAAAATTTAAAGTTGGGGATTAAGGAAGCGGAGACTCGTCTCGACGAATTGAAACCCCTCTTACTCCAAATGATAAAACCCGATCAGGTTATCGCCACCGACCAAGGGTCATTCACCGTGAAATCCCGACCAAAGTGGAGTTACTCAGTAGACACCGATAATATCGAGAAATCACTGAAGATCAGGAAGAAGCAAGAGGAGGCTGACGGGACAGCGAGAGAGCTTGCTGGAACACTGTTTGTTGAGTACAGAGTTACTCGATAACCGCACGCACCTTGCCTCTGACGTACTTGTCTGCCACCCATTTCTTTTGTTTACCAGCCTGAATAAGTGAGAGCGCCCATAGGGTTGAGAACTCGACATTCTTAGCTTGAGCGGGGGTGATCTGTGGGAAAGCCTTACTATTAATCTGAAAGACACCATGGTCGGCAGAACCATCGGTGTTTTTATTTACCTGATTTGGATTGAGGATGCCTTCATAGATCGCTATACGGATAAGGTAGTTCGTGTATTCAGGGGCAACGGCGTCAGAAATGTTTCTTATTTGCCCAGCTATTGCCAGCTGCTTAGGATCGGTTATAACCTTGCTGAAGCCAGGACGCGGATCGGTAACGGTTATTTTGCTTGGGGGTGGTAAGCTGATAGTTGGCCTAACCATAATTTTGTCTATGGTGGTGGTTGAATCACCACGAACAATGTATGGCAACTTATTCTCACTAAACTTTAAATTTGAAACCCTTAAAGACTTCACTTCCACCTTATTGGGATTTCCATTGCTGGGAAGAGTAAACGCCTCTGCCACTTTGATACCCAAAGCACGTTGCAACAAGGAGAGTTTCACAGGAGTGTCTGCGCTAGAGATTGGTTCACTAGACAAGCCGTCGAGCATTTCTGGAGTTAAGACGGTGGCGCTTATGGTTTTGTCTTGAAATAAGTTACGAAGCAAATCCTTAAAGTCAGCTGGATTCATATCACTCTTCATTGCCGAAAGGATAGCAGTCTTCTGCGCATTTGAGGTTGCCCCCTGTAGAACTTGTTGGCGAGGATCTGTTGTGTCACCAGTAATAAGTGTCCGTGCAAATTTAGTAAGTATCGCCTTAACCTTTACGCTGTCTGATGGCACAGGTTCACGCCCAAGAGTTTCGGTGACGACATCCCGTGCAATCTGAGAAATGTTAGTTTTATCTTCTTGATACAGCTTGAATCCCTCGGCGATAGCGTCTTTTTGCCTGAGATTTTGACGTGCCTCTTGGGTCTTCACTTCATTTCCAACAGACTTGTACTTCTCCTGAATCCCGTAGTCGCTAATTTTAAGCATAGAAGAGAGCCCTGGGGCGACCTGCATAAATGTCTCGAGCCCCGTTTGCGTTGATGTGTCGTAAGTTTGAAACTTAGCAATACCGAGAGTGCTCACTGTCCATTGAACCATTTTCTTTAGCGCAGCGCCTCCACCAGCCTGCCATGTTGTGTCGTCAATCACGTTCCTTCCCCTGAACGCATCGTATGGATTTTTACCAGAGCCGTACTGCATCCACCCCCCAGCAATGTCGATTATCGGTGTGAGTGAAGGAAATTGACCAGCCCCCAAAGCAACAATCTGCTGGAGCTCTTTAGGATTTCCCCCGTTCTTAATCATGCCCATCATTTTCCACATAGAAGCAGAAACAAGTCTTCCTGATTCATCGTGTGGCATGCGCACATAAACAGCCTTACCTTCTTTTGTTTCGCCCACAGGAATAACGACGTAGTTTGTTTTATCGTACTCCGTTGCCTTATCCATCAAATCTTTGATCTTTGGTCCAAAAATTCCCACACTAGCAAGGAACATCAAGAATTTTGGAAGTATGTCGATTTTTACCGCTTTCCACCAGTAGCCTGAACGCGTTTTAGGGTTAGTTGCAATCTGTAGGTCCGTTTTCAATCCCTCTTTTATGATGTTTGAGAAAACAAACAGCGCGTTTGTAGTTCGGGTATTAGAACCCTTGACTCGATAGTTCGGAGTTCCTGTAAAGTTCCTAATGTTATGTGCAAGCTGGGCACCTTCTTCCCCTCCAGCTATTCGAACCCTTGCTCCAGCAATTTTAGAAACAATTTCAAGCGTGTTCGAAGTAAATCTAATACCTTCAAGTAATTGAGAGGTTCTTTTAACTAAAACCTTTTTAACAGACTCAAGAGCTTTGTTGTCCCACTCCTTCATGGGACCCTTTACAAGCCCGTAACGTTCCAGTATGGCACCAAACTCGGTGTCTACAGGATCAAAATTGTAGTCGTTCATGGGGGCGTTGATAGCCTTGCTTGCAACTAATTGCCTAGTAAACTCGCCGAGTTCCCCCTTTGAATACTCCATAGCTTCTGGCAGAGCTCTTACTGACTCCTTGAGCAAACTGAACACTGTTGCGTTTGGGATGAGCTTGTAGTTTCTCTTGACGTCACGAATCGGGTTGGAGTAAAGGGCAAAACCAAGGTTGTAAGAAGTAACTAATGGTTTGAAGAATTTGTTGTTAAATTTATCAGCAAGCGCAACAAGCACATTGAGATCTCCAACTTTCATGGCAGTAAAGCTCTCAGCGATGTATGGGTCTATGTCATAACTCTGTGTCTTACCATCTTCCAGAACCTCAAGACCCCCCTTATCGTTGGCAACTCTAAATATTGAAAGTTTCCCATCTGTAGTAATGCGACGGCTCTCAGAGATTTCAGTAGGAAAATTCTCGTTGAGCATCTTGATAACCCCATTCTTTGATCGCTGAAATGCGTTAAGGCGATTGAGAGCAACAGTTTTTAATATAGTAGAAATGAATGGGTTGGCAATTTCTTTCAGTGTTCCAACTTGCGCGCTAATAGTTGCGGGCATGAAATCCTGCATGTAATCAACTACTTGAAAAGCTGCATAGTTATCCTTGTTTGGTGCAATAGTAGTGTCAAATAATTCTCGATTGTAACTTCCCACACGCACAGCTTCCTCAACGGAAGGGTACACGAGATCATGGAACTGTTGTGCCTTGTCTTGAATGAGTTTAAAATTATCCTCGCCCAGAGCAGCTTCCATGTCCTTCATCTGGGCATCGGCATTTTCGGGATTAAAACCAAACGGGTTGGCTATCTCAGCTCTTCCCGTTCGAATACGATCAAGCATTAAATACGCACCGATGTCTTCAAGCGTCATTCCCGCGTCCTTGATCGGTTGGGCTATGTCGGCATGAATTTTTTCCACAAACATGAAGTTCTCGTTATCAACAAGGGATTGCTCTTGAAGTAAAAACTTTGGGTTTTCTCCATCAGGAAAGACCTTCCCCGCGGCCTCCGCTTGAGCTTGCTTTTTAAGTATTGGATAGTTGATGTCATCTAGCTGTTGTCGCAACTTTGCCCACATAGAACGGTCTCCGAGCTCTTTCTTTGCCCTAAAATCAGCCTGTATTGCCTCTGCACGCGCAAAGCCCGCCTTGATATCATCCATGCGAGCCTTAAAGATGGCTTCTGGGGTACCGTTAAGAAGCTCTTGGGTGGAGAAGAACGCATCTGCAACTTCTGGCTTAGCATTCAAACCCGCGAAAAATTCCCTATAGAAAATAGGAGCCATCTTTTCAAGGGTTGCTGGATCGTTAAACATGACCGAGAGGGCGTCTGCATAAAGTTCCTTAGAGCTTTCTCGATACGACTTGTAAGCCTTTGGAACCTTAGCTGGATCGTATGGGTGCCAATACTTTGTGACAGCGAGAAGCTCCTTCCTTACATCAACGTTTTTAATAACACCATTTGGCCCAGTAAACTCTGACTGCATGAATTTAGAAACAGACTGTAGACGACCAAGAAGATTCCCCCTTGATAACGTGTGATCTGGTAGCCAGTCAATTAAGTGGCCAATTTCGTGAGCCAATACTCGAGCCGGCTGACTTGCATCATTTCCCGCTTTATCAAACAGGGAAGCGATGAGCTTGATACGCCCGTCGTGATAGAAGCGCCCAGCGGCGTCACCAGTCTTCCTAACAATCGTAGGGAAGTTGCCCATCAATTCGCGAGTGAGACGCACCAACTCTGGCATCTCAACTGGCTTAATGTTTTCTAATCCACCAAAATCTTTAGAGAGCTTTGGAAGGTCTTTTGGATCATACTTAGCTAGGCCAGGATTTTTTCCACCAGGGGTGCCGTAAAGTTTATTGATTACTTCTTCGGGGTTGATTTCTCCCTTTCTTGATCCTGCCACTCTCGCATTGTCGCGTTTATTGCCTTGTGAAACTCCCCTTTCTTTTCCGGTGACATTTCTTTTTTCATATAATGTGTTTATTTTTTCTCGAATAGACGCGGTGTCGGTTCCAATTCGACTATCAGTTTCATCTAATAATAAATTCCACAATTTTCTTTCCTGTGCCCCCTTGGGGACAGTCACGAGGTCTGGATTTGCAAAATACTTCTGCACGCGATCGAACAGATCCTTTTTTCTCACGTCTGCCTCTAGCCAAGAGGGGAACGTGGACGGGGATACACCTTGGAAACCACTTCCGTCTTGAGCAAAAATTTTCTGACCCGCTTGAGACAACTCCAACTGCGTAGAGATTTCTGAGAACACTTGATCGCGAACCTTGCTATCGGACTTAGCGTATATATTCGCAACCCTCTTTTCCAAGTTACTAATGGCACCCTTGTCCATCTGTGGTTTGGTCGCCTTAAGTTCCGCCCTGTACTCTGCACGGAGTTGGGAGGCGTATACACTCTTGTCTTTTAAGACAAATGCTTGAATAGTTGTATCTCCATTTGCTATCGCTTGTTGTAGTCGGTTGTGTCCGTCTAATAGACTTACTTTTTTACCAGCAATAGGTTCTGAAACTATTATAACTGGTTTGGTGATTTTTGTGCCAGCAGTCTTTGGTGTGAATTTTTCCGCACCAAGTAAAGACCTTGTTCCAGCGTCTTCTGTCGGAGATAGTTGTGAGATATTTACAGTTATTGGTTTTTCACCTTTGTAAACTTTTGAATATACTTCATCTGCCACGTCTCTTGATGGAAGTCCGAAGTTTCTAGTCTTTGACTTCACAAACTGCTCTTCTGTGAGACCGTCTTTGATGGCTTGTTGAGCATTGTTGCCTTCTGTTCCCAAGCTCTTTGCTACGGGGGTTGTTTGCGGTTGTGTTGGTGGAAAGGTTTCTATGGGCACTTGCAACTCCTTGGGTATCATTGATGGCGCCGGGAGTGATAGTGCGGGAGATGGCGGGCTGATGAGTGGTGTCAAGGCTTTTGATGTTTCTGCCACAACCAGCAACTCCACAGGGGGAACTCTTGTTGGATCTCCCTTAAATACATTCAAAAATTTATCTAAGAATGACGGCTTAATTTGGTAGAATTTACCAACAGTTGAACCGCCAGGTCCGATGCGAGAAGCTTGGAAAAAAACTGGGTTTTTGGGATTATAATTTGTTTTAACAGGAAAATTATCCTGACTAGCGATCTTTTTAAAAGCTTCAGCGTCCAGGCCCTGCTTAATAATTGTTGGCTGATACAGCTGCCCTGTTTTTGGCCCCTCAACAACCGGGAAACGACCCTCAGGAGCTTTGGCTGATACCTTGGGCGTAATGGCGCTTACTCTTGGGTTGACTACCTTGCCAGACATACTAGCCAGGTACAGCCAGTCCAAAAGCTCAAATCCCGTAAGCTTCGCCGCTGTGGCAGCAAATTTAATAGGGGTATCAAAATTTGTTAGGGGTTCGTCGAGAGCTTTCTGTTGAACATTCTTTAGCTGACCAAATGGAGTGTTGACGCTTATTGCACCAGACTCACCGACGCCAGGGGCACGAAAAGCTCCCCCTGAAAACCGTTTCATTAAATCACTATTTGCTCCATACGCAGTAAGGAATGGTGTGATTAAAGGTTTACCAAACATGTCAAAGGCGGTTTGAGCTGTCGCCTTTGGAAGTTCTTTTAGGACACCTTTATTGGAAATTCTTGACAGCGTGTCTATTGCTTCCGGACTGCCTTCTTCGGCCGCTTTTCCATAGTCGCTCACAGCAGCTGCTCCAGGAAGTATTTTTCTCACAATTTCACCAGGAAGGTTTCGCAATATTTCACCTTTACTGCCAGTGCGATAAATTGGACTTTCAACGGCCCCACCGAGGAAATCAAGTATCTTCGAAGTCACCTTTGGGGCTTTAGTGGGCGCAGGGGCTTTAGTGGGCGCAGGTTTTGGTAATGGTTCATCAAACAATTTCACACCACCGCCACCAAACTGCTTTTGAAACGAAGAAAAAGCAGGAGCCTTAGGATCCTCTTTTGTATTAGAAGTACCGAATTGCTTTGTGAAATTTTCAAATGCCATAATTTTATCGTCCACCTATAAACGCAGTTAGAATCTCATCTGCACTCTTATTGTAGTAAGAACTAAAATCATAAGACTTAACATCATTTGGGTTGGCAAAAATCTTGAAGTTGTCTTCATAAGTCTTAAGTGTTCCTTCCGCACGAAGCCACACCTTCAATCCATTTTTGTAGCTTGTTGGTGAGACATACCCGTCAGGTCCAGCCAACTTAATCAGCTCATCGGTCATGGAGCTGATTTTTTGTGAAGTCGCCCTAGTGGAAGAGGACTCAGACGGCGTGCCAATCGCACCGAGCCCCTGTGTTGATATGGAACCACTACCCTTATTGTAAGTAACTTGAGTTACATTGCCGTTTGCGTCCTGAACGTGATAAACATCAATGTCAGAAGTTTTGCCAATACCCGTAATGGTTTCATCCCCAAACTGAACCTTCATACCCTGAGGAATAGACTGCAACAGATCCATCTTAGATTTAAATGAATCAAACTTGGCTTTCTCGCTCTTAGCGACCTTATCCGCGTTTGTAATTTCAAGATATTTAGCAGTGAAACCAGGTACACCATAAAACTTATCCAGTTCCGCAGCCTTTTGAGGGGTTGTAATACCAGTAGTTGAAATGACAGAGAGTTCGTCCTTGTACTTATCTTGAAGGAACTTATCTTGAGCCCTGTTCTCCTGCTGTAGTTGCAACTGCCGATCCCAGAAGTCTTTGTTGCGAGAGTAGATGGTTTGCTCCAGGTCCTTAGCCTCCTTAACCTTCTCTTGGGCTAAAGCAAACTGCTTGTCGTCAATGGCATTGTTTGCCAGTTGAATAGCCGCTTGTCTCTTACCTTCAATCGCTGTCAATTCATCACGATGGGATATGGCCAGGCTAAGCATAACCCCAGTTCCAGAACCGGAACCTCCGAGGTACCCACCAGTACGAGCAAGCCCTGCAGATGTTGAACCAACTTCTTTTTCCTGAGCTTTGCCTGTTTGTGTTTTTGCTGTGTCAAAACCTGCGTTGATTGAGGATATTTCATTCTGCCTTCGTTGTTCGAGTTGGGACTGATAATTATTTAAACTTTGAATTCTTGCTTCAGAAGCAGTTGTTGCGGCAGTAGCGTCTGGAGACTGCATACTTAAATTAAGATTTGAAACAGCAGTCTTTGTTTGATTTTCACCAGCGACAACAGACCCTGAACCAGATACAACGCCCGAGCCTGGTGTCGGAGGTGGATTGCCTAAAGAGGGGAGCCGAGTGAGGGTTGTGTTGTTTTGTGCTCCAAGGGACGTAGTCGCCTGATTGATTTTGGCGATTTGGGCGTTGATGGATGCTAATGTGTCTGCTGAGATTGTTGGGTTCATGTGTTTATAATTAAAAGACCGTTACTATTATCCGACCAGCCGCACCTGCTCCACCAGCGTGCGCTCCTGCTGCGTCTGCTCCAGCTCCGCCCCCCCCACCACCTGGGACTGTTCCTGCCGTCCCAGCACCTTGACTACCGCCAGCACCACCATTACCACCGAACAGAGAGACCCCACCAAGACCTCCATTTCCAGCATTATAACCCGCACCCCCACCACCCCCTCCAGAAATAGACGCTCCTCCAGCTTTTTGTGTGGCTCCAGCTCCAGCACCACCGCCACCACCCATACCAGAGGCTCCGCCTGCAGTACTCGCACTTCCCCCTCCACCGCCACCGAAACCGCCCACAGTAGTGTTTGCGGCACCCCCTGCAGGGCCTCCCCCAGCACCTCCTGTAGCTGTTACAC
>Ga0163151_10000993_pt1 | contig 49361 bp, 37 predicted proteins | sample OliLakLV19MP5IB2_FD_145596 | JGI IMG/M metagenome (GOLD analysis project Ga0163151, IMG submission 145596) | Freshwater microbial mat bacterial communities from Lake Vanda, McMurdo Dry Valleys, Antarctica - Oligotrophic Lake LV.19.MP5.IB-2 | ecosystem: Environmental > Aquatic > Freshwater >...
ACCCACTGCTCGCGCCAAATCGCGACATACCAGACCGTCTCGCCAATCTTCGCCAGCGCGCCCAGATAGTGGTGACGCGCCATCTGCTCTTGATAGCGCGCTTCCTCGCTTCGTTCTACTGGACGTACCTGGATTTCCTGTAGCGCTTCGCTGGTGAATTCCGTCGATTCCATCCCAGAATTTATACCAGGAATTTTTGGCGTTGTCCAGCTTTTAGACTAAGCCATTGAATCTAAACGGATGCTGTGGAAGCGCAAATTCACCCTGACCAAGAAGGCGTGGCGCTGGCATTGTCTGGCGCGGCTTGGCGCACGCCGGGGCAGCGGTCCGGGTGGCTATTCAGCCTGGCGCTCCTTGGCCAGAACCGAAGGCACAAATGATCGTTTGGTGAAACTCCGTCAAGGTCGACGACGGCCGAACGAGAATCCGGCGCCAGAGATGGGGGCTGGTGCGGAGCAAACAAACACGGAGACGATAAATGGTAAGTGGTTGATTCTCTTGCGGCATACTGGCCCAAGACTATCAACGGCCCTGCCGCCTTTCCATCAAATTCTGCACCTCCCCCCCCTTTCTTTCAGAGTTTCCCTATAAGGTTAAAACCCTCATCGATCCCAAACTTGCGCGGAAAGATCCGTGCGTGCTGAAGGGTTAGGCGCTTTTGAGGCGCTGTTCGGCGTCCATGATGTTAGCGAGGATGGCGTTGATCCGGCTGAGATGCCCAGGTCCCTTAGATTTGAGCCAGACGAGGACGTCATTCTGGACGCGGAATGAAATCAGGGTGGTTTTGGAACGTAGGCGGAAAGGGACCATCTGAGCGAGTTGCTCGTCTGAGAGCGGCGGTATGTCAGAGAAATCGATCTCCGAATCTGGCTTCTTGGCTAAGCGGTTGAGGGTAGCGCGCTGCTGTTTGGAGAGCGGCTTATTCAAAATATGCTCGGCGTTCACTTGAACTAGCTTTTCTGGCCGAGATGATACGGATGATTTCTTCGCCACCGATTGCCTCCCTATAAACGTGAACGACGAGAAGGAGCGGTTCAAGGCCACCAGCTAAGGCTAATGTATGCCAGCGCTGCTCGTCATCGTCGTCGGTGCTGTCTTGCCTGAGCACCAGATGCGGGTCCGCGAACACAAGGGCGGCAGTGGCAAATCGATACCATGCTTTGCGAGGTTGACACAATTTTTGTCTGCGTTCCATTGGAACTGCATTCCGTCAATACGAGTGTATATACGAGTTGAGCGGCGTGCAAGGGACTGAAACTCTGAAAGAACGGGGGGGGGGGGAAGAATTTGATGAAAAGACGGCAGACTTCACCGTTACGCACAATGACGCATCCCACTTCGCCCGCTCCGGGTTTTCGATCGCCGAGCCGGGCCTGTTCTATCGCGAGACGCATAAACCGCTCGTCCTCGGGCCGAACCCGCTCCTCCGCCAATGCGCGTACGTCGTTCTTTGCGGGTGAACTATTTTGGGCATTCCTTGGCCTTACTACCCAATTGTCCAACAGCGTGCCGACTCGCACCGCGATTATCTTAAGCCAGTTTTGCCGCGGGTCTGGTCTGTTCCGCCCATGGAATCCGCCCCAGTTTCTTACGCGCACTGCGATTCAGAAACTCAAAGTACATGTCCATGTGCGCTTCGCGGGTCCATGTCCGCAGGAACGCATTGTAGCCGCGCTCGCCGAGTTCGTCCCGCAGCGCCGGAGAGGTCGCCAGTTGGTCCATGGCCCGCACCAATTCGTCGTCGTTGCGGTAAATGAAGCCGCCTTGGCTGTCCTCGACAACTTCCGGCAGCGCGCCCAGGTCGCGGACAATGACCGGGGTCTTGCGCGCGAACGCCTCGACGATGATGATGCCGAACGTCTCATACGTAATCGATGGCACCAGACACGCCAGCGAGTGGCGGTAAAGCGTGCCGAGTTCCCGCTGTGAGCGCGGGCCCAGAAAATGGATACGGGGATTGGAGGCCGCCTGTTGCTTCAACACCTCGGCATGGGTGCCGCTGCCGGCCACGAGCAGATCATAGGGGATATTGCGTTCGTTCCAAAGCTGGATGAGCGTCTGCAAACCCTTGATAAGTTCCAGACGGCCGACGAAGAGAAAATACGGCGCCTGGTGGGAACGTGGTTCCGGCTGTTGCCAATCGATGTCGGCGCGGTCGATGAAATAGGGAAGATGCTCCACTTTGTGAGGGAATTGGCGCTCGGCGTGCATTTGAGCGGTGAAGCGGCTGGGAGAAACAAACTGATCCACGCTGGCCGAAGCTTTCTCGAGAAGACCGGTGTAGCGCCACAGTTGCGGCGGCCGGTGGCCTTGCACCACGCAGCGCAGGCACTCGGGCTTTTCGCACGGGCGGCTGTTGAACTTCCACAGCACGTGCATCGGGCAGACCAGCCAATGCTCGTGCGTTGTGTATAGCTTGACGGCATCGGGCGGCCCGATGTTGAGGATGGTGGGGCCTAGCAGGGAGATATTGTGAAAGTGGATGACGTCATACTTCCGGGACGCAAGTACGCGGTCGATCGTTGCCTGTTTGAGGTAAGGCCGGCCGGTCTGTTGCGTCAGCAGGGGAGACAGCCCTTTGAAGGGGCTGCGCAGTTCGTGACGAATGACACCCGGATGTTCGGCAAAACGAATTTCCGGCTCGCCCGGATGTTGCAGGTGATAGGAGTCGACGCAGTGAATGACGTCGACGTGGTGACCGGCATCGGCGAGGGCGTGGGAGAGCCGGTAAATGTACATGGCATCCCCGCCGAAACTATATGGCGGATAGAACGTCGTCAGGTGCAGGAAGTTCATGGGGCGGGATGTGGTCATGCACGCTCCGGAACGGTTTTGCGGATGATAGCGGTCATCTGCATAGCCGCGGCATCCCAGGTAAGGCGTCCCGCCGCGGCGATGCCGGCTTGCCGCATCGAGGCGCGGACGGACTCGGAACCGAGTATAGTTTCGAGCGCGCGTTCGATTTCCTGCTGGCTGGGATCGATGAACACGCCCGCTCCGGGCAGCAAATCCGGCAGCGGGCTGGCCGTGGTGGCGATCACTGGACAACCGCAGGCGGCCGCTTCCACGGCGGGCAGCCCGAAGCCTTCCATGAGCGATGGCAATACCAGCGTGGCCGAAAGATTGAGCAATTCGACCAGATCTTCGTCGGAAAGGTAACCCGTAAAGAAGGCCCTGCCCGTAAGTCCCAAACGCTCCACTTGGCTGGCGATGACGCCGTAGTAGCTGTGGAACACTTCTTTTTCGTACTCGCCGACCATCGCCAGTTGCGCCCCGGAGAAGGGTTCCCGCGCGGTGACGGCGGCGAATGCCGCTACCAGCGCCTCGAGGTTTTTGTGAGGACTGAAACCGCCTACATAAACGACGATGGGCCGTGACGGATCGAGGCCCATGGCCGCCAAGCGGTCCGGCATCCGTGCGTTCTCCAGACGGCGAAAGATGGGATCGCTGGCCTCACCGGCGACGTGGACATTGGCCGGAGGCATGGCGAAGTGATCGATGATGCAGCGCCGGGAGTAATCGGAAACAGTGATGATGGCGTCGGCCTGCCATCGGCCCAAGGCCACTTTGGCGTTCCAGAACAGGCGCGCGGCGGTACGCGGGAGGGTCAGTTGCGGAAACGTTTCGGCGATGACGTCGTGGATCATCACCAGTTTACGGGCGGAGGTAAATGTCGGGACGAAGCTGTAGACGCTGGGGAACAGGAGCAGATCGAAGCTGGAATCGGATAAAGCGCGGCTCATCCGCCACATGTCGCCGAGCGAGCGGCGTCCGGCGGCGGATGCGGCCTCGGCGCCGGCCGCGTTGGATTCAAGGAGCCGTACTTCGGCGCCGGGCGGGAGAGGCTCGGACCGGGGCGGGGAATCGAGGCAGAAGATGTACTGGTTCGCGGTATCCAACGGGACCAAGGCCCGCAACAGAGCGCGGGCATGCCTGCCGTAACCGCGATTATTATGCCAGCACGTGGCGTCGACGGCGATACGCATGGCGTCAGGCTACAAAAGGAAGAAATCTCTTTGTGCGGCGGCAGTAGAGGTCGTAGCCGGGCAGATTCTGGATCAGTTTCCCCTCCTCACGGATGGCCTGACGGAGCACAATCGGCATCAGGGCCAGGGCGAGAACCACGCCCCAGGAATTCAGCGCCAACTCCAGTCCAATTAATAGCAGCAGGTCACCAGTGTAAATGGGGTGGCGAATAAGACCATAGATTCCTCCGGAAACGACGCTATGTTCTTTCAAAACGCCGGCCACTTCAATATCGGACCAGTTCTTCCCCAACTCCAGCCGCGCGGCAATAGCTACGGCCAGACCGGCTGTGAACAGCACGGCGCCAACAATGCGAATAGTTTCCGGATTATCCAGGAGCGGCAGGAAGTTCGGCAGAACCGTCTGCGCCATGATACCCAGCAGAATGGCCACTTTCACCGCTTTGACCAATTTTGTGCGCAGGGAAACCGGAGGCTTGGTTTGCGCGGGCGCGCCGCGTTTGAGTACTTCCCACACTAACTTGTGAGCCACCAGCCCAAGTAATAGATAAATATGTAAAGGATCCACTTCGCCTCACTTCAGTTCGCTAGTTACTTTCTTTGCGGCTTCCAGTACCAGGATGTCCCGTCTCACGCCAACAACCGGATTCGGGGCCAGACGGCCAAGCCTGGTTACCACGGCATCGGCCAACATGCCGATCAATAGGATAAGCAGCGCGCTCATGAAAGCCAACATGGCCGACGCGGAGATGTTGGGATCGCGCGTCAGGTCGACACTCATCTTTACAACGCCATAAAGAAAGCACAGCCCCACCAGGGGCAGGAAGACCCGGAGCGGGCGGAATAGCATCGCCGTGCGAAGAATTAGAATGGCGAAACTGCCGGCATCCCAGGGGACGATTTTCGAGTGGCCGGTCCGCTGCAGGTAATCGATGGGCACATAGGCGACGGCATATTTGTCGCACAGCATGGCGAGAGTAATCGTGGTGGTGAAGCTGAACTGGTCGGGCAGGATGGCCACGTATTGCAGGGCGATATCGCGGCGGAAGGCGCGCAGACCGCTGTTGAGGTCGGGGATATCCACGTTGGTGATGTAGTTGGCGAGCTTGTTCAGCACTTTCTTGGCGGGGCGGCGAATCCAGGGGATGTGAACGTTTTTGCCGATACGGGCGCCCACCACCATGTCGGCATCGTTCAACTGTTCCAGTAACTCCGGGATGTAACGGCAGGGGTAAGTGCCATCGGCGTCGGTGATGACGATGACGTCGTGCGCGGCGGCGGCGATGCCCGTCTTGAGGGCGGCGCCATAACCGCGGTTACTGCGGTGCCGGGCAATGCGCGCGCCGGCGGCGTTGGCGGCCTGCGCGGTGTTGTCCGTCGAGCCGTCATCCACCACTAGAATCTCGCATTCGATCTGGTGTTGATTCAGCAGAGCCTGCACTTCGGCAACTACCTTGCCAACGGCTTGTTCCTCGTTGAAAGCCGGAATGATGACGCTAACAGTTTTAATTTTCGACAAGCGGTGTTCCTTGGACTAACCGTCCATTATCACAGGCCTTGTCCCGGATCCCGCTCAGCCATGCAAACGGTGACCGTTCCGCTTTGCAGCGTTCCCCGGAACTGCTTCACAATTTTGAACTCCCGGTCGAGCATGGAGGCGACCTCCGGGAACATCGAATCCAGAACTGGTTTCAGCGTGTAGACGACGAAAGTGCGGCGGGACTGGGATCGGATGGCGGACAGTTCGTTGGGCGACTCGACGGACTTCCAACCGGTTTGGTACAGGGTGCGATAGGTGAATGTGGTGAGGCCGGCGGTCACTACGGTGTCGCCGGGCCGCTGTTCCGTTTCCAGGTAGGACAGCGCGCCGCCGTAGTCCTGCTTGGGCCCGAACGCGAAGGGAACCGACGCGGCCGATACCAGCACCAGAAGGCCGCACAGAATGGATCCCAAGCTAAGCCTCGGACGCCAACCGGCCGCCGCCACCCACTCCTCCATAACCATCGCGCCGCGCACGACGACAAGTGCGCCGAAGCCGAAGGCGAAGAAGAAGAAGCGGGGCCAGATATGGTGCCCGGCATTCAGCACCACGGCCGCGCCAATCAACGGTGGCAGGAATAGGAGGGAAAGAAGCGCCGGCCGCTTGCGGGCATAGCTATACAGGCCTGCGCCAAACACGGTTAATGCCACGATGGCCACAAAGGTTCCGGCGAAGTTTTCGCCCAGGCCGCGGGCGATCTCAAACAGCGCCCAGAGCGGGCGTTTCCAGGCATCGACCACGCTGACGGTCCTCGCCATGCCACTGCGTATCTGGGGGAAAACCAAGGCGTGGAGCTGGAACGTCAGAAGCCCGCCGAGGCAGAAGCCGAAAATAAAACCGTCCCAGCGCCGCGGCCAGTCCTCCCGCCGCCGGGAGTAGAGGATCCACGCGTAGGTTAATAGCTGGCCGATAATGACGAACGCCATGGTGATGTGCGTATAAACGCCGAGCGTCACGGCGATGGCGTAGGCGACCCACAGGCCCCGCCGGTCCTCATCAATGGAACGCAAAAAGAACAGGCTTGACAGGATGGTCCAAAACAGCAGGCCGGAGTAGCCGCGCGCATTCTGGCTGAACCAGACATGGTGATACGAAAAAGCGAACAGCGCGGCGGCGAACAACCCCTCGCGCGCGCTGGCGGCATATTTTCCCAGTAAAAAGAGCGCCCATATGCTGCCCACGCCGAATAAAACGGCGGGCAGACGCAGGGCCCAGGCGTTCTCGCCAAACAGCAGGAAGCAGGCATGGGCCATCAGGCTGTAGAGAAAGTGTTGGTTTTCATTCGAGTACGTGGTGACGTTCTCGCCAAAAGACAGGCGGGCGTAATTGACGTAGGTCAGAATTTCATCCAGCCATAACCCGGAACCCAACTGGTAGAGGCGAATGCCGAACGCGGCGGCGAGCAGCAGGCCGATGAGCCATCGCGTTGCCGGCGAGGTAGCCGGTTGGACGGGCGCCGCCGGCCGCGGCGGTCGCGGGGGCAACAGACTCAAAGCGGCGATAAACGAACCCAGCAGGAATAGCGCGATACGAAACAACAATCCGCCCTGAATCAGCTCGTTGGTAAGCGGAGGGGCGCTTCCACGCAACAGGGGTATCCACACCGCGGAGGGGACCAGGATTCCCGCCGCCAGGAGAACTCCTCCTGTTAGACGTAGCGTCAGTTTGGACATGTACCGGTCAAATCTGTTTCCGTTTAGAAGCGACGGTGGCCGAGACATACTTGCCGCGCCAAAGCATTAATCGCAAGCGGGCGAGGCCCTTGATATCATCCCAGCCCGTTTTCATAATCTTGACGCGGCTGTCGTCGTCCTCAACCCAGCGAACGGGAATGTCGCAAATGCGGAACCCTTGTTTTTCAGCCAAAACCAATAGTTCCGTATCGAAAAACCAGGACTGATCTTCCACTTGCGGAATAATGTGTTCGACCGCCCGGCGGCTCATCGCCTTGAAGCCGCATTGGGCATCGCTGAACTTGGTGAAAAGCGAGGCTTTGACCAGGATGTTATAAACTCGCGAAATGAATTCACGATTCGCCGAACGTGTGGTTTGGGATTGCTTCTGCAGGCGGGACCCGGTCGCCACGTCGTAGCCATCGACGGCGATGGAATCGATCAGGGGTTTGAGATGCCGCAGGTCCGTGGAGAGATCGACATCCATATAACACACGACGTCGGCCCGGCTTTGCAGCCAGGCGTGGCGGAGTGCGCGTCCGCGCCCCCGCTGGGTCAAATGAAGGCTCTGAACCTCAGGGTAGACTTTGCCCAACTCCCGGGCGCGTTCGATGGTTCCATCCGTGGAGCCGTTATCGACAATGAGAATCTGCCAGCGGTAGGGAAACGAGTTGTTGTGTAAGTAAGAACGCAGTTTTTCCACGCTCTGCCTGATCACATGCGCTTCGTTGAGAACCGGAATCACGATATCGACCATGACCGGGGGCTTCTGGCGGGGTTGGCTGCTCATAGGATAATCGCACCTTCTATTGTCTAAAACGTCGAATTACCTTCCCTCATTACTTACCGTGTGATCCCGCAACCGGTCAAGGTCCGCCAGTACCAGGACTCACAGACTTCTACGATGATTCGATCTGGTCCGCGGCCAAATCGAGAGACCACACGCAGTAAAGAATGGAGGCTATCAGGAAAAACAAAGGTAACGGGGAGAAGCCTCGCGAAAAATAGTTTCCATACGAGGGTCCCATCCGCGAAAGAACAGTCAGGACGGGAAGCTGAAATCCGCCAAGAAAGACCTGGAGTACCGGTTCCAATACGCCAAGGCCGCGCTCGACATCCCGATACATCGCCATGCACCAAGCCAAGGCCACCGAAACAACTCCCAACAGGTAGGCCAAGCGGAGCGGCAGACGCATCAGCGTGACGGCGGCAGGCACGAACAGGAAGGGCAACACCGGCGCCAGATAACGCAGACCGGTGCTGAACTGCAGTCTCGTGTAGCTGATACCGCCGCAGAACAGCCAGAGCGACAAAGGAATTCCGAGCAGAACGGCGAGTTCACAGAGCGGAACCACCCGGCGGGCGCCCCGGTTCAGGAAAGGACAGACCAGCGTCAGCAGGAAAAGCGGGCACGTGGCGAACAATCCATAGCGGTAATCGAACAGCAGGGAACCCAGCAGCTCCGCCTGCGGAGCCGTCATTCCCTGGTAACCGGATTCGATCCACTGCACCGGCGGCATCCAGTGCTGTCCCGGGTAGAACGGGTGGCCAAAACTGCTCCACTGATAAAACCACAGCAGGAATACCGGCCCCAGCGTGCCGAGGACATACCAGGCGCCGCTCCGGATAGCGATTCCCGTTCCGCCGCCGGTCCAGGCGCGGGCGATGGCATAGAAGAAGAGAACCAGCAGAACCGGCACGCCCGAATAATCGAGCAGCAGTGCGCCGCCGCCCGCCAATCCGCCCAGAAAGCAGCGCGTCGACTGCGTCCAGCGAGGGTTCTGGCCGGGATTCCACATGGCGAGAAACCCCATGAAGGCGAAGTGTCCCAGCAGCATGTTGTGATTAATGAACCCGGCGCGAAAGAAGATCGGAGTGCCGAAGGCGTACAGGAGGGCCAGCCAGCAGGCCGTTCTGTCGGATTGAAAAATACGCCGCAGCAGGAAAAACATGGCCACGACACCGGCCGCCGATAGCGGCGCCATGCATAGCGTTTGCATTATGACGGCCGCCAAGCCGAACTTCACATCGAATCCGCGCCGCCAGGATTCCTGAAAGAACGCGCGAGCCATCGGCCAGGGGGAATCGTATTGCGGGGGTTCTGTGCCAACCCGGGATTGATTCACCCGGTTGACGATGCGGTCGGTGACCGGACGGAGAAGGGCATACGGAATGGCGGCCAGCATGGAAGCGCCCGGGTTAGCGCCGATGTGCCAGCCATAGCCCGGCTTCTCGAAGAGGTCGGGATGTATTCGGGCATACTCGTCGACTTGAAAAGACAGACGATCGCCAATAGCGAGGGCGAGATAGATCTCCCGGACGGTATTTGTCGCCAGGTGCAGAGAAAAAATCAGCCAGCAGGTGAAGAAAATGCGCCAGGCGAGAGAGCGTGGGGTGTACCGCCACGGTACCGGTTCGGCGGATCCAGGCAGACTCCGGGCGGCTGAACTTTGTTGCGTGGAAGACATGCTGGGAGGCCTCTGCATTCTAACGGATCTGATTGTGTATAGACAACCGGACTAAAGTGCCGGAACCATGGCTGGGTGTGCCGGGCCGCTCTGCGAAAATGAGAGAGCGCATCATGAAGGAGAGCAGCACGAGGTCGGGGTTGAGAGTTGTAAATCGTGATACGAAAAGACAACGTCCGCTCAACCTCGGCCCTTTCCTGATCGGAACATTGGGGGTTTTCCGTCTTGCCGGTTTAAGCCACCGAGGCCGACGTTGATTTCAAAGGCAGTTCTTCGACCGAGCCCCGAGCTTGTGCTGCACTCCCAAAAGCAAGGCGCAAAACGGCAAGTATGTCTTGCCGCAGAGGAGGTACCTGGGAAACCCTTCTCCCGTAATACGCTACTACGCATCATTCCAAAGAAGCCCGCAAGCCAGTTGCGTAGAGAGGCCCACTTCTTACTACACGGTGGGACAATCCAAATAGTTAACCTTCGGCCCGGTCAGCGTGCTGTCAATATCGATCGGGCCGAAACTTGTAAGGCGTGGGAACCCTCCCTTCCCGTGAATTTGGGTTTGCCAGTCGCGAATCATGCGCCCCGCTATCACCCTAGCGGAAATGGCAAGCGCCGCTGTGTGGCCCTCCTCGACCAAATTGGCTGGAACCCTTTTTTGCCAAGCGTCTTTTCGGTGGAATGACCCGGGGATGGTTTTCCGGGTTTGAGCTGAAATCGGAAGGCGGGGTCATGTAAAGCAAATGCCCATCGCTCCATGAGCGGTGCCGGGGCCGCGCCGTGCGGAAGCGCGAAAAAGGCAACACCTCATAGGTAATAGCCGGAACGGTTCATCGACGCCGGGGCCGGTGGCGTGCGAGTCTGAATGTTAGCTAATGACACGATCGCTGTTTGTTACCGGCGCCGGGGGATACCTTGGCCGGCGCGTGCTTGCACTGGCCAATTCAATGCACGATGGAAGAATTGTATGCCTGAGCCGGTCTGGCCAACCGGTCGCTAATGCCTCCGAGACAATCGGAGGCGATCTTCTCGATGGCGAATCCTACGCACGGGTCCTCAAAACCTGCGAAACGGTACTGCATCTGGCGGCGGCGACCGGTAACAATCCGCCCGCCGAATACTTCCGCGTCAACCGGGAAGGCACGCGTATCCTACTGGACCAATGCCATAAGGCCGGGGTGAAGCGAATTCTTCATGTCAGCACCATCGCCGTGAAATTTCCGGATATCGAACATTACTACTATGCGCAGTCCAAATTGCAGGCCGAAGCTTTGGTGCGGGAAAGCGGACTTGAGTATTGCATCGTCCGGCCCACCATGATTTTCGGCAAGGGCGCTCCGGTGCTGGAAGGCCTTTCGCGGCTGGCCGGCGCTCCGGTGGTTCCTCTATTCGGAGGCGGCCGCGCCATTGTTCAACCGGTATTCGTGGACGACCTGGCAAAGGGGCTGCTGTCGCTGCTGCGCGCCAGCCGATTCGACGGCCAAACCATCGATTTCGGCGGGCCGGACGTGATGACAATGAAAGATCTGCTGGTGGAAATCCGGCAAACTGTATATGGGAAACCGGCGCGACTGCTTCCCATTCCCGTTGGGCCACTTTCCGCGGTGCTGGCAATATTGGAAAAGTTCATGCTGCCTTTACTACCTGTTACGGCGGGTCAATTGACGTCGTTTACCAGCGACGGCACGGCCGGCACGCCGCATCCCGGCGCGGGCCGGATGACAACGGTGCGCGAGATCCTGCGAATGGCGGTCGCCCGCTAATGAGCGCCGTATGGGAACGGGAGTGCCGGGTCTATTCGCGTTTTCTGATCGGCCAGGATCCCGGCCCCTATATGGAGCGAAAATACAAAGAGTTTCATGAACAGCGCCCGGCGGCCGGCGCGGCGGAAGGCGCCTTTGACGGCTTTCTGCTAACCATCTCACGGTGGCATCCATGGATGACCAGGATCGCCGACACCTACGCCAGCCGGTTTGCCAGGGCCTCCGCGCTGCGGCGGAAACTGGTGCTGACCATGGCGCTGCTGGAGTGCGGTTCGCCTTCGTTTGAGCGGCTGGATACTCCGGATCCGGGCGGATTGGCGGGTACTCTCCTCAATGGCGTTTACCAGGGGACGCGGTATATCCTGCTGCTTGCCGTTTCGACGGCCGTGCTGGGCCCGGTGCATTTGCTGCTGCGCGGCGGCGCCGGTTCGAGGAGTCCGCGGTGAAAGCGCCGATCGTGGTAGTCGGCTCCGGGGCCAGCGGCGTACATTTTGCCCAGACGGCGCTGGAGATGGGCCGGAACGTCCTGATGGTGGATGTCGGGCGCGAAGGTCCCCAGCCGGAGCGGCCCGGCGACGACTTAAACTCCCTGAAGCGGAACCTTGCCGATCCGGCCGCCTACTTCCTGGGCAGCGGATTCGAATCGCTGATTCTGCCTTCAAACAAGGCCGAGTACTACGGGTTTCCGCCCAACAAGAAACACGTCTTTTCACCGCACCGGCAGTTCCGTTATCAAGCCCGGGGGTTTGCTCCGCTGGTATCGTTCGCCGCGGGCGGCTTGGCGGAGGCATGGACGGGCGGCTGTTATCCATTCCGGGAGGAGGAGTTGGCCGATTTCCCCTTCGGCTACCGGGAGCTTGGTCCTTATTACGGAGAGACCGCCCGGCGCATCGGGGTAACCGGAGCGAGCGACGATCTGGCCGCTTTTTTCCCTGTCCATGACGGGCTGCAGGAACCGCTCCGGCTGGACGAACACTCCGAACGGTTGCTTGGGGCTTATACGCAGCGGCGCGAAAAGCTGAACGGAGACCTCAGTTGCTTCATCGGCCGGTCGCGCAGCGCGGTTTTAAGCCGGGAACTGAATGGGCGGAAAGCGTGCGATTATTCCGGACGTTGCTTATGGGGGTGTCCCTCGCAGTCCCTCTATACCCCTGTAGTGACGTTGCAGGAGTGCCTCCGCCACCCGGGATTTCAATATCTGCGGGGCTATTATGCCAGCCACTTCCGGTTTACGACTGGCGGGATCGTTCGCAGCCTGATTGCATCCTCGCTCGATGGGACCGAGCGGGAAATTCCCGCCGATAATCTGGTCCTTGCCGCCGGCGCGCTTTCCTCGGCTGGAATCTTTCTGGAATCGATCTACCGGGACAGCGGGGAGCGGGTCCGGTTACGCGGGTTGATGGACAACCGCCAGGTTCTGATGCCCTTCGTCAACATATCCCTGCTGGGCCAGAAATTTAACCCTAAAAACTACCAGTACCACCAGTTGGCGATGGGCGTTACCGGTGCCGCCGCCGCCGACTACGTGCATGGGCTCGTGACGACCTTGAAAACGGCGCTGATCCATCCTATCGCGCAGAATCTTCCGTTCGATCTGGGAACTTCCACCTCTTTGTTCCGGAACCTGCATGCCGCCCTTGGACTGGTGAACATCAATTTCTCCGACTTTCGCCGGGAAGACAACTATGTGGAGCTGGAACCGGATAACGAAACCCGATTAGCCATTCAATACCAGCCGGATAAAGCGGAGCCGGAAAAAATAGCTTCGGCCAGGAAGCGGTTTCGGAAGGTACTTTGGGAGATGGGGTGCGTTGCGCCTCCGCCCATGACCCACATCCGTCCTATGGGGGCAAGCGTTCATTACGCGGGGATGATCCCGATGACCCGGCAGACGGCGCCGCTGCACTGCTCGCCTTCCTGCCGCAGCTATGATTTCAGTAATCTTTTCTTTGCCGATGGGATTACGTTCCCCTCGCTTCCAGCGAAAAATCTGACTTTTACGCTAATGGCGAATGCGATCCGCGTGGCCCGGGAGATAGGATCTTAGAGGGGCCTATCCGCGCCGTACTCACCCATAAGTCCTAGGAACTACATACTATTGACAACTGTCAATGAATCCCCGAACATGAAGGTGCGATGGCCTGAAAAGCTTCCATCAATGTTATTCGACCGTCACAATTTAAGACAAAAGCAGTAGAAAATTAGGTTCCTGGGGACCGACAGGGCGGTAGCGCGCTTTCAATTGCGGCACCCTCCGGTTCGGGTAGAGGATTAGGAATTTTGGTAAAGGGCTAGAAATGGACTGGTACGCGGTAAGAGTCAAATCGAATTTCGACCAGACAGTCGCCCAAGCGCTTCGGGGAAAAGGGTACGAAGAGTTGTCGCCGGTCTACCGGACCCTGCGGCAATGGTCGGACCGGCGGAAAGTGGTACACCGGCCGTTGTTTCCGGGATATGTTTTCTGCCGTTTGGACGTGAACAACCGTCTGCCTGTCCTCACCACGCCTGGAGTCATCGGTATTGTTGGCTACGGAAATTCGCCGGGGCCGGTCAGTCCGGAGGAGATTGACGGTATCCGCATGATTTTGAACGCGAGACTACCCGTCTCCCAGTGGCCGTACTTGCCGGCCGGGGGGAAGGTCCAGATTATCCGCGGTCCGCTGGCCGGGCTCGAAGGAGTACTGGTCTGTTCGAAGAGCGATTACCGGCTGGTGGTTTCCGTGCACTTGTTGCAACGGTCTGTGGCGGTTGAGATTGACGGCGGCTGGATCCGGCCGTCGCATCCGTCAATGGGAGTGGATGCCGTCGCCCCCGCCGCCGGCGGGTGCGTGATGGCCGTGATCGGGAAGGGTATCGATGCCAGTTGTAAGCCCTAAAAACCGCGTAGTCTATTTTCGGCTCTCGCATGAAGAGTTTCAAAAATTGTCGAGCCTGTGCCAGGATTTGGAGGGGGCGAGAAGCGTCTCGGAACTCTCCCGTTCGGCGGTGCAGAAGCTCATTCTTAACAATGAAAACGGCTATGATGGAGGACTGGCGCCGCTGAAAAATCTGAATCGCATGATTGCCGAGTTGGGTGAGCAGGTCGAACAGTTATTGCTGCAGATCCGCGATCGTTCCGTGAACTCTTCCGCTGTGGGGATCCCCAGTTCGGCTACGCAGGCTGAGACCGTACAAGACGACGCCGGAAAGGCTGAAGTATGCAACTGACAAGAGCGATTGCCATTCTGGCGGGGTGTTTGGTTTTGTCCGCCCAGCAGCAACCGCCGGGCGTACCCGCTGCAGGAACGCAGACAGCCGCACAGGGAGCGTTCCCGGCAGGCGCCGAAGGAGACCGGCTGCGGTTGAGTTATATTCTGGACGCCAACGATCAGATTATGATTCGTGTGCCCCAAGCCGAGGAATTGAATGAAAAGGCGTTCCGTATCGACAGCGATGGGAACCTCCAATTGCCGGTGGTGGGCCCTGTTAAAGCGAGTGGTCTGACGTTACAGCAATTGGAAGCGGAACTCACCAAACTGCTGGTGGTGTTCTATCGTTCGCCAAGGGTCAGTCTCACGGTCGTTCAGTATCGCGGCGATCCGGTCATTTTTCTGGGCGCTTTCGTCAAGCCTGGGATTTACCCGCTGCAGGGCCGCCGGACGCTGGTGGAGATGTTGATGACGGTGGGCGGACTGCAGCCCAACGCCAGCCGGCGTTTGCGTGTCACCCGGCGGGCCGAATGGGGCCGGATACCTCTTGCCGGCGCTCAGGAAGACCGGGAACGCAAAATCAGTTCGGCGAATGTCAGCATCAGCCGGCTGCTGGAAACCATGGAACCGGAAGAAGATATCGTGCTGATGCCCTACGATGTCATCCGGGTAGGCGCCGAGGAGATGGTGTATCTCAGCGGCGACGCGGGCAAGTCGGGAGGATTCCCGCTGAATGACCGGGACTCGTTGAGCGTTATGCAATTAATGGCGGTTTCCGGCGGAGTTCCCACCACGGCGGATCCGGAAAGAGCGAAAGTGCTGCGTCAGATTCTCGATACGAACCGCAGGGCCGAGATCCCTCTCAACGTAAAGAGCATCTTGGAGGGCAAGTCGCCGGACTTCCAGTTGATGCCGAACGATGTCCTCTTTATACCCCGGGCCAAGGGATCGTCGGTGGGTAAAACCGTGGGAAGGTATGCGGCGATCATGTTGCCGGGCTTAGCGACGTCACTACTCTTTATAACGTTGCGGCGGAACTAGATGTACGGAGGAAGCAATGAGGGATGATGGCTTTGAGGACCGCGGGGATAACTCGCGGTATCCGTTAGATAGGATGTTTCGCCAACCGCCGCCAGTCACAACCGCTTCCCAGACGTTCATGGAGGCGGAGCAGAGCGGCGAAGGACTGCACAACTTTTGGGAGATTTTCCGGCGGAAAAAAGGACTGATTCTGGGTTCGGCCGTGCTAGGCGCCGTAATTGGGTTCCTGATCACCCTCCCGAAGCCAATCCTTTACCGGGCCGATGCCAAAGCCGAGGTTCCGCTCGTCGGCAACATGGAGAAACTCGGCGCCGCGTTCGATCCGCAATCCGGCGCATATTCTCCAACGGACAGCAACATCCGCACGCAATTGGAAATTCTGCGCAGTTCCACGGTGAAACGGGAAGTCGCGGCGAGACTGGAGCGGGAAATCGTTCCTTCGCTGCCGCCGGTGCCGACAGGCGGTGTCTACAGCCTGCGGAACTTCGTCAATACCCGAATTTTCCGGGAAGCCCCGCAAGATCCGGTTGATGCCATGCGGCAGGCCATCGGGATGGCTGCCGGAAGCCTGGAAGCCCGTAATTTTTTGGGCACTCGTATTGTGGAATTGCAGTGCACATCGACTCATCCGGAGATTGCGGCGGCGTACCTGAACACCCTGGTCCACGAGTTTGTCGAACAGACGCTCAGTGCCAGGATGAAGGGAATCCAACGCACGACGCAGTGGATGAACACCCAGTCGCAGGAATTGAAGTCGAAGCTGGAAAAGTCTGAAGAAGCGTTCCAGCGCTACGTGCGGACAAACGGCGGCGGCGTCATGGGCGGCGTTATGGGACCGGCGGAGCAGAATATCCTGGCGCAAAACAAATTGCTCCAGATGGAGAAGGAAACATCGTTGCTGCAGACGGACCGGGCGACCAAGCAGGCGGCGATGGAATCGGTGCAATCCACGTCGGTCGAGGCGCTGGTCCTGACGGTGGAAGGCGCTACCCTGCGCGAGCCGTTGACGCGGCTGCATGCGCTGCGGTCGCAATTGGCCGAACAAAGCGGGGTGCTAACCCGCGAACACTACAAAATCAAAACGCTGAATGCCCAAATTGCCGATGTTGAGGCCAACCTGGAAAGAGATAAACAACTGCTGGTCAGCCGTCTGCGGCGCGATTACGAAGACGCTCTGCGGCGCGAGAAAGCGCAGGCCGCGGTTCAGACGCGGGAAGCGAAGACCCTGGGTATTCGCACCGATAAGGCCGTCGAATACGACGTGCTTAAGCGCCAGGTGGAAAACGACCGCCAACTCTACTTTGCCATGCAGCAGAATCTCAATCAAGCCGGCTTGGCGACGGCGCTGCCGTCGGAAAATCTGCGCATGATCGAATCCGCCCGGTCGGACTTGCAGCCGGACAACATTCGCCGGTGGACTATGAACATCGGACTCGGCTTTGTCGGCGGACTGACGCTCGCCGCGCTGCTGGCGGTCATTCAATACAAGACATCCGGGCGGCTGAAGCAGCCCGGCGATGTTCTAGCCCAACTACGGGTGCCGGAACTGGGTGTAATTCCGTCTCTCGCCAGTATGGACCGGCGAACCGGGTTGAAGCGGCTGATAAACACATCGCGGCGGGCAAAAGCGGAAATCGCCGGCCCTGCCGGTATCGTGGAATTGGCGACCTGGCAGCAGAAACCGTCATTTCTTGCCGAATCGTTCCGCAATACGCTCGCCTCCCTGTCCGGCGCGATGTCGGCCAACTCCCGGTCGAAGATATTCGTTATCACCAGCCCGGCGCCGCGGGAGGGGAAGTCGACGGTCGCCTGCAATCTGGCCATCGCGCTGACCGAAGCGAATCTGCGGGTGTTGCTGATCGATGCCGACTTGCGGATGCCGCGGCTGCACTCTGTCTTCCAGGTCGAGCGGTCTCCCGGCCTTACCGATCTGGTGATGAATCACACACCCGTGGCCGACTATACACCGGAAGAATTGGGATTCCCCACCGACGTACCCGGCTTGTATGTGCTGCCGGCCGGTTCGACTGTCGTCAATACGACATCGGTCTTCTACGCTCCTCGTTTCCGGGAACTGCTGGGCCGTCTGCGCCGCGAGTTCGATCACATTTTGATCGATACGCCCCCTATTCTGCCGTTCGCCGATGGCCGCGTCGCGGCTGGTCTGGCCGATGGAACGATCCTTGTGGTGCGGTCCGGCGACACCGGCCGGGCCGACGGCGTCACGGCGTGCCAGCGTTTGCAGGAAGACGGCGTCTATATTCTAGGCGCTATTCTGAATGACTGGGACGAACGGGACGGCCCAAGCGGCAACTACCGGTATTACGAGAAGTATTATAAGACGAGTTAACGTAATTCATGAGTCACTATCTAGTAACTGGGGCGGCGGGATTTATCGCCGCGCGAGTTTGTGAGTTATTGCTGGCCGATGGGCACCGGGTTACAGGCATGGATAACCTCAACGACGCCTATGACCCCCGGCTGAAGCACTGGCGGCTTGACCGGCTGAAGGCTCATTCGAATTTCTTGTTCCATGAAGCCGATATCGGCCGCGGTGACGCCTTGGCCCCCTTGGAGGGCCAAAACTTCGACGCCGTCGTCAACCTGGCGGCCCGGGCCGGCGTGCGGCAGAGTACGGAGAACCCGTGGGTGTACGTCGAAACCAATGTGACCGGCACCTTGAATCTGCTGGAGTTCTGCCGGCGGAATCGTGTGGGCAAGTTCATTCTGGCTTCAACATCGAGCCTCTACGGGGCCGACAACCCTTTACCTTATAACGAGGCAACCGATACGAACCGCCCGCTGTCGCCATACGCGGCGACGAAGAAGGGCGCGGAAGCCTTATGTTATTCCTATCACCATCTCTACGGGATCGATGTCACCGTCTTTCGCTACTTTACTGTTTATGGACCGGCAGGGCGTCCGGATATGAGCGTGCTGCGTTTTGTGCAGTGGATCAGCGAGGACCGTCCCGTGATCATTTACGGTGACGGCTCCCAGTCCCGCGACTTCACGTATGTCGACGACATCGCGCGGGGGACCATCGCCGGATTACGGCCCGTCGGCCACGGCATATTCAACCTGGGGTCGGATCGTCCCGTGCGGCTGATGGATCTGTTGCGTACGGTGGAACGGCTCGTTGGAAAAGAGGCCCGGATCGAATTCCGGCCGGCCCATCCGGCCGATGTTCCCGCCACGTGGGCCGATATTACAAGGGCGCGCGAAATACTCGGATGGGAACCGCGAACTACTTACGAACAAGGCGCCGGCGCCGTTGTGGAATGGTATCGAGCCAACCGCGACTGGGTCAGCCTGATTCGTACCGAATAGTGAATTGCACCGCATGAGCACAATACTTCCTACATTAGATCGGACAAAGGCCGGCGGTTCCGCTGTTCCCGTTATCAGGATTGAGCCCTCAACGGGTTGGGTTTCCCTCAAACTGCGTGAATTGTGGGAATATCGCGAACTATTGTTTTTTTTGACGTGGCGGGACGTGAAGATCCGGTATAAGCAAACGGCGCTCGGAGTGGCTTGGGGCGTTCTGCAGCCGCTGCTGACGATGCTTGTGTTCAGCGTTTTCTTCGGCCGTCTGGCGCGTATTCCATCCGATGGCGTTCCGTACCCGGTTTTCGCCCTGGTCGGCCTGACGCCGTGGAATTTTTTCTCCAACGGATTGACGCAATCGTCGAACAGTCTCGTGGCCAGCGCGAACATGATCAAGAAAGTGTATTTCCCGCGGTTGGTCATACCCATGTCCAGCGTGTTGTCGGGAACGGTGGACCTGCTTATCTCCCTGGTGCTGATTGCCGGGATGATGATGTACCACAACATGCATTTGACGGTGAACGCGTTGTGGCTGCCCGCCTTCATTCTTCTCGCGTTGATTACATCGCTCGGCGTGGGTTTATGGATGGCGGCCCTGAACGTCGAGTACCGGGACGTGCGCTACATCGTGCCATTCATCACGCAATTCTGGATGTATGCCACGCCGATCGCCTATCCCAGCAGTCTGTTAAGCGAACCATGGCGGACTGTTTATGGGTTGAATCCGATGGCCGGAGTGGTGGAAGGTTTCCGCTGGGCCATTCTGGGGACGAAAACACAGCCCGGGCCGCTGATTGCCGTGTCGGTGGTGGCCGCGCTGGTGGTTCTACTGTCGGGAGCCTACTATTTCCGGCGGATGGAAAAGACATTTGCCGATGTTGTTTAAGGCCGCGGTCACATGATCTTCGCGCCCGGTCACTGCTTCCTAATCGCGGAGGTGGGCCAGAACCATGACGGCAGTTTGGGCACAGCCCATGCCTATATCGACGCCGTCGCCCGCACCGGCGCGGACGCCATCAAGTTTCAAACGCATATCGCCGAAGCGGAAAGCTCGCCCGATGAGCCGTGGCGGATAAAGTTCAGCCCGCAGGATGAAACCCGTTACGACTATTGGAAACGGATGGAATTCACTCCGGCCCAGTGGCGGGGGCTGGCCGCGCATGCCGGTGAGCGGGGGCTGGTGTTTCTCTCGTCGGCGTTTTCGATCAAAGCCTGCCGGATGCTCGAGGAAATCGGCGTTACGGCGTGGAAGGTGGGAGCCGGTGAAACCGGGAATCTGCCGATGATCGAATGGATGGCGGGAACCGGGAAACCGGTGTTGCTTTCAAGCGGCATGTCTTCCTGGGAAGAGGTGGACGCGGCGGTCGACTGCGTCCGCCGCCGCGGGACGCAAGTGGCGGTTCTTCAATGCACGACAAAGTATCCGTGCCCGCCGGAGAATCTGGGTTTGAATGTCATGGCTGAGATTCGTGGCCGCTACCAATGTCCAACAGGCCTGTCGGATCATTCCGGTGTAATTTACGCGGGTCTGGCGGCGGCGGCGATGGGCGCGGAAATCATTGAGGCGCATGTGACCTTGTCGCGGGAGTGTTTCGGGCCTGACGTCGGCTCGTCGCTGACCACGCCGGAGTGGACTCGTCTGGTGGAAGGGGTGCGCTTTATCGAGAAGGCGCTGGCCCATCCGATGGATAAGAATGCGATGGCGGCGGAGCTGGCTTCGACGCGCGCCATTTTCAGTAAAAGCCTGGTGGCGGTACGGGACCTCCCGGCCGGCATCGCACTGTCGGTGGAAGACATAACCGCCAAAAAACCCGGTACCGGCTTGCCTGCCTCCCGCCTTCGGGAGTTCGTTAACCGGCGGTTGCGCGGGCCGGTAAGTGCCAATCATCGCTTTACGGAGGAAGATTTTGAGTAATACGGCGCTGAAGAAAGTATGTGTAGTGCTGGTGGACCGGGCCAATTACGGCCGGCTAAAGCCGGTCATGAGCGCTTTGCAGGCCCGCCCGGAGATTGAATTGCAGGTGGTTGCCGCCGGCACCATGGTTCTGGAACGATTCGATACGCCGGTCAAAGTGGTGCGCCAGGATGGATTCCGCGTAGACGCTGAAATCTACATCGAACTGGAAGGATCCACGCCCGCCACAATGGCCAAGACAGTGGGCTTCGCGGTGGTTGAGTTCGCCAGCGAGTTTCAGCACCTGAAGCCGGATGTCGTCCTGCTGATTGGGGATCGGTACGAGGCGCTCTCGGCGGCGCTGGCGGCGGCGTTCATGAATATATGTATCGCGCATGTCCAGGGCGGGGAAGTATCGGGTTCTATCGATGAAAGCACCCGGCACGCCATTTCCAAATACTCGCATTTTCACTTTCCCAGCACGCAACGCGCGGCGGAATATCTTCTCCGCATGGGCGAGGCTCCGGAAACCATTTTGTCCATCGGCTGTCCGGGCAGCGATATTGCCCGAACATTGGACCGGCGGTTTGACCCCAAAATCATAAACAGCAAGGGCGCCGGGGCGGTCATCGACGTGGACAAGCCCTATCTGCTGGTGTTGTTCCATCCGACGACCACCGAGTACGGCGGGGAACGCCGGCAGATGGAGGCGATGCTGGAAGCTTTGGGGCGGCTGCAGGTACAGACGATTCTGCTTTGGCCGAATATCGACGCCGGGTCCGACCACATCAGCAAGGCGATCCGCGTTTTCCGTGAGAGCAACCGGCCTGTCTGGCTGCGGACGCTGATCAATCTGAATCCGGAAGACTACCTGAAAGTACTCGCCGGCGCGGCGTGCGCCGTTGGCAACTCCAGCAGCTTTGTTCGCGACTCCAGCTATTTTGGGACACCGGTGGTGCTGGTGGGAAACCGGCAGGAAGGGCGGGAAGTGGCCGAAAACGTTGGGCCCGTCGTGCCCGATGGCGAGGCGATCGTTTCCGCTGTGCGGGCGCAATTGACGCATGGCCGCTACGCTCCCAGCACACTTTACGGCGACGGTTATGTGTCCGAGCGGCTGGCGGAGTCGCTGGTGAAGATGGAGCCCTACGTGCAAAAGCGCCTGCATTACATCAAAGAGGAGATTACCGCGCTGGCCGGGGCATAAAGTTTTGACAAAACCTTCGCTAACAGTTCTGGGAGTGGTCACGGCGCGCGGCGGATCCAAAGGCGTGCCGCGCAAGAACCTCCGTCCGCTGGGAGGGCGTCCATTGCTGGCCTGGACGGCAGAGGCGGCGCTGGCGGCGCGGAGATTGACGCGAGTGATTCTGACTACTGAGGATGAAGAGATTGCCGAACTGGGCCGCCGGTGGGGTTTAGAGGTGCCTTTTCTGCGTCCCGGTGAATTGGCCGGGGACCGTACGCCTACGCTTCCGGTGCTGCAACACGCGGTAGCGGCTATGGAACAAGCTGGCGCCCGATTCGATGCGGTGTGCCTGTTGCAGCCAACCACGCCCATGCGCACGGCGTCCGATATTGACGGCTGCATCGAATTGCTGGCGCGGTCAGGCGCCGATTCCGTAGTGACGATGAGTCCCGTTCCAGCGGACTTCAATCCGCGCTGGGTCTATTTTGAGCGGGACGGCATTTTCCGGCTGAGTACGGGCGATGCGGCGCCGATTCCGCGGCGGCAGGAATTGCCGCCCGCTTATCACCGGGAGGGGTCGGTCTACGTCACTCGCCGGGATGTGCTGATGGAGGCTGGCAGCCTCTACGGAAACAAGCTGGCTGGCTATCTTGTCGATCCGGAAGGGCGCGTCAACATCGATACGCCCGCCGATTGGGAACGAGCCGAGGCACTCATCAAGCGGACCTTTGCGGAAACTGGGAATACGCCCCGATGAGGCCTTTCGAGGCCGGGTTGCCGCCGCGCGGCCAACTAGTTGGCCGGCCACATTGCCGATCCGGACGGGCGCGTCAATATCGATACGCCCGCCGATTGGGAACGAGCCGAGGCACTCATCGGGCGGGCCTCCGCGGAAACCGGGAATACGCCCCGATGAGGGCTTTCGGGGCCGGGTTGCCGCCGCGGGGCCAACTAGCCGGTCAGCCGTATTGCCGATCCGGAGGGGCCCGTCAATATCGATACGCCCGCCGATTGGGAGCGAGCCGAGGCGCTCGTCAATCGGACCTTTGCGGAAACCGGGAATACGCCCCGATGAGGGCTTTCGAGGCCGGGTTGCCGCTGCGGGGCCAACTAACTGGCCGGCCACATTGCCGATCCGAAAGGGCGAGCCGAGGCGCTTATCCGGCTCTTGGGGCCTGGCCGGCGCCGCGCGGGCGACTAAGCGTACGAGAGAAAGGCGTGATTTTCCGATGTGCGGCATAGCGGGCAGCTTTGGCGGCCCACAAGGCGGTTCACAAGCGGCGGTGCGCGCCATGATGGACGCCATAAGCCATCGTGGCCCGGACGGGGAAGGATTGTATGCGGATCCGGACCGCTCCGCCGCTTTCGGCCAAAAACGGCTGAGTATTCTCGATCTCTCCGCTGCCGGTCGAAACCCCATGTGGGACCATACCGGGAACCGGGCCGTGGTCTTCAACGGAGAAATCTACAACTATCTGGAGCTGCGCCAGGAACTCGCCGGATACCCGTTCCGGAGCCAAACGGATACGGAAGTAATTCTCGCCGCGTACGAGCGCTGGGGCGAGGCCTGTCTGGACCGATTCACCGGGATGTTCGCGTTCCTGCTCTGGGATCGTTCCGAGGCAAGCCTGTTCGCCGCCCGCGACCGCTTTGGAGTCAAGCCGCTTTATTACCATCTCCATCCGGACGGCACGCTGCTGCTGGCGAGCGAGATCAAAGCGCTCCATGCCGCCCAAGTTCCGGCCCGGCCGGATGCCGCGGCGTGGGCCACTTATCTAAAGCGCGGGCTTCACGAGAATACGGAAGGAACGTTTTGGGAAGGGGTGCAAGCGCTTCCTCCCGGACACCTGTTGCGCTGGCGGGACACCGGCCAATCAGGGAAGGCGGCCGTTTCCATTTCCCGCTGGTACGACGTTGCCGAACGGAGCGGAACGGAATTCGATTCCCGGCCCGAAGAGGCCGTCGAGGAGGAGTATCTTTCGCTGCTGGAGAACAGCGTGCGGCTGCGGTTTCGTTCCGACGTGCCGGTAGGGATAAATCTGAGCGGCGGATTGGACTCTTCTCTCTTGCTCGGCCTCGTGCAAAAGGTGCGCGGGGAAGACAGCGAAACGATGGCGTTCACGTTCACAGCGGGTGACCCGGCATATGACGAACTGCCGTGGGTGGAACAGATGGTCCGTCATACGAAGCATCCGCTGACCGAATGCCGGCTGCGCCCGGAAGACGTTCCGGCTCTGGCCGCCTCCGTCGCGTCGCACCAGGACGAGCCGTTCGGAGGACTGCCGACCCTGGCCTACGCCGCGTTGTTTCAGAAGGCGCGGGATGCCGGGGTCATCGTGCTTCTCGATGGGCAAGGGCTGGATGAGCAGTGGGGCGGGTACGATTATTACGTGGATGCGCTGGAAGGACGAAGCGCCGGGCTGATGCAAGGTACCCCCGACCGGCCGGTGCGCCCGGAATGCCTGTGTGGAGAGTTTTTGGAAATGGCAAAACCGTGGGATGCTCCCCGGCCGTTTCCGGACGCGCTGCGAAACGCGCAGTACCGCGACGCGCGCTACACGAAGATTCCCCGGGCGCTGCGGTTCAACGACCGTGTGTCCATGCGCGCATCCACCGAACTGCGTGAGCCGTTTCTGGACCACAGTTTATTTGAACTGGCATTGCGCCAACCCGCCGATAGAAAGATTGCCGGCGGCGTACGAAAGCGGCTGCTGCGGCGCATTGCTTCGCGATTGCTGCCCGCCGGTGTTGTGGAAGCTCCCAAGCGTCCGCTGCAAACGCCGCAGCGAGAGTGGCTGCGGGGCCCGTTGCGCCCCTGGGCGGATGAGCGGATCGAAGACGCGCTGGAAAGGTTTGGCGGTTCCTGGCTCGATACGGAAAAAACCCGGAGTGTCTGGCGGGAATATCAGGCTGGCGCTGGGGAGAACAGCTTTTATGTGTGGCAGTGGATCAGTCTCGGGCAGTTGGCGGCAAGGCGTTAGAGGAGGATGGGAAACGTTGTAATGAGCGATATAGCAATTCGTGTCGATGGATTATCGAAGCGGTACCGGATTGGCGAACGCGCGGAGCGGTATCGCACTTTGCGGGACGCGGTGGCCAGCACGGCGAGCGCGCCGTGGCGCTGGGCGAAGTCGGTACGGAAGCGGCATCGTAATTCCGGCGAGAAGGACAACACGGTTTGGGCCCTGAAGGACATTTCCTTCGAGATTCCACGAGGCGCGGTGGTGGGTGTCATCGGCCGGAACGGCGCCGGCAAAAGTACGCTGCTCAAGATCCTTTCACGCATTACCGAACCAACCGAAGGCATGGCCGAGATCCACGGGCGCGTGGGCACGCTGCTCGAAGTGGGCACCGGATTTCATCTTGAGTTAACCGGCCGCGAGAACACGTACCTCAACGGAGCTATCCTCGGCATGAAGCGAGCTGAGATTGACCGGAAGTTCGACGAGATCATCGATTTCGCCGGTACCGGCAAGTTTATCGATACGCCGGTGAAGCACTACTCAAGCGGGATGCATTTACGGCTGGCCTTCGCCGTGGCCGCCTACCTGGAACCGGAAATACTGTTGGTGGACGAAGTGCTGGCGGTGGGCGATGTTGAATTTCAGCAGAAATGCATCGGTAAAATGAGCGACATCGCCGCCGGCGGCCGGACCGTTCTATTCGTCAGTCATAATTTGGCGGCGGTGAAGGAACTGTGCAATACCGGCATCCTGCTCAGTCACGGCGAATTAGTGCATCAGGGGAAGATTTCCGACACGTTGACAAAGTACGGGGAGAGCCTCTATACCGGAAGCGCCGAGGAGGCGCCGCGCAATGGGCAATGGAGGCAAATCGAGATCAACGGGCAGTCGCAGAGCACGCAGGTGGAAGTTTCAGGAGGCCAGCCGTTAGCGATCACCGGATATCTCGATTGTCCGGCCGGGAAGGAGTTCACGCGGCTGTTTCTCATTATTGAGGATTCACTGGGAAACACACTGGTCCATCGGCGGACGGAATTCGACGTATTATTGAACGGCATCGGCCACAGCCCCGAACGGCTGGCGATAACGGCGCGGCTTCCGGCCTTGTGGCTGGCGCCAAGTGTATACAGCTTGCATTTCAAATTGCTTGGGCCCGCCGAAAGATATGTGTCCGACCGGGTTTTATTCCAGGTTTCCGGGGCGTCCGCCGGTCTAGGGAGATCGTTATTGTCGCCGGAGTGCTCATGGCGCGCAGAGAAGTGTTAGTGCATTGCGCGAGTTTTTGTCGACCGCCGGCATGGTCCAAGGTAAGCAAGTATTTCGATCCTGCCGCTTGACTTGATATACGCTACCGTAAACGGAGAAAGAGAAATCAGATGGCGTCGCTTTACCGCATAATCGGGCAAACCTTACGCCGGTCCGACTTGGGCTGGAGGTACGTCTACAATCTCGCGCCTACTCTCGCCTATGACCGGACCAAGCATCCGCTTTCGCCGGCCGGCGAGGCGGTGTTGTCCCAGATAGACCGGAATGGAATCGGCGTGACAACGGCGCAAGAATTGCTGGGAACGAATTCGTTGTACGACCAGCTTCAGGCCGCAGTGGACCGGATCGAAGCGGACCGGGCCGAAGAGTTGGGCAAACTTCGCGAGGCGGCCAACGATGCGTCAAATCCCGGCGCTAAGACTTTCCTCTGCCAATTGCTGGGCAAAATGCCCTGTCTGGACGCGGATAGTATTTGGGCGAAGTTCGTGTTGCAGGAAAAAATTCTCAACATAGCGAACGCTTATTTTGGGATGTATTGCAGGCTCCGGGAGTACAACGTGTGGCACACGTTCACAACGTCCGTCGCCGCGCGCGAAAGCCAGTTGTGGCATCGCGACCGTGAGGATCTGCTGATTTTGAAGGTCTTCGTCTATTTGAACGATGTCGATGAGGGAGCCGGCCCATTTACCTACGCGCCGGGCACCCACCGCAAGGGCCGCATCCAGACCCAGCCCGAATTCCACATGGAGAATGGCGTAAAACGGAGCGTCGATGAACAAATGGCCAAGGTGGTACCGGCTGGCGATTGGGTCAAGGCCACCGGTAAGAAAGGCACCATCATTTTTACCGACACGCACGGCTATCATAAGGGCGGCCACGCCTGGCGGAGCGACCGGCTGATGTATACATCAATGTTTACGTCGCCCGCTTCCGAGTCGAGAGAGCTTCTGGAGCGCCCGCAAAAGCTCCCGGGCGCGCCCACGATGCAACTGAAGGTCGCGCTGGCGCCGCGGCGTCCCGGCCCGTGGATCAAGCTTCCCAACTAGCGGGGCGGCGAAAAGCCAAGACGGTCGCGGCCCCCAGCCAACGATTAACTTACGCCCAACCCCACCCGCGACTGGGTCCGTTTTGCGCGAATTCCGCAAAGGCGCAAAGGCCGCGCAGGCACGATGCCAACGGACGAGAAACTTGTCCATCCCGCCGTGCCGGACCGAGTCCGTTTTGCGCGAGTTCATAAAAAGAGCGGACAAGGACTATCTACTCGTGCGTGAGAATGGGAAGACACCGCAATGAAACGATCGATCGTTTTCGTATCCACTAACTATTTGACCGACCGGATCCTTCTGCATACGAATCTGCTGACGCGGCTTAGCGAGCGGTTTCAGCCCGTGGTCTGGAGCCCGGCCTCCCAGGATGAGGTATTCCCCAGGCAGCTTGCCGCCGCCCGCTATTTTGAACGCGGTAAGGATTTGGACGCGGCGCCGTATTGGTTGACCGTGGCCCGGCACTTTAACGATTTCGCCTGGGACCATACCGGGATGTCGGTCAGCCGGGAGAGTTACTGGCATCACCGCAAGCGGTATGAGGCGGGGATGGATAGGCCGTACCTGCGGTGGCTGGCCAGAATACCCGCGGCATTTAAGCTGCAGCTGGTCTTGGAGAAATTATTGGAGCGGCAGATGCTGCGCTATGGCCGGCGGGCGAAGGTAACGGCTTGGCTCCGTCAGAATACTCCGGCGGCGGTGGTTACCATGTACCCGTTCAATCCCCGCCAGATGGAGATGATGGCGGCGGCTAAGTCGGTGGGCATCCCCATCGTCGCCTTCGTCACATCGTTTGACAATCTGACCACAAAGACCAGATTGCTGCTGGATTATGACGGCTATATCGTGTGGTCGGAAAACATGCGGAGGGAATTGCATACGCTCCATCCGCAAAGCCGCAACCGGCCGGTTATAGTTACCGGCGCGCCGCAGTTCGATATTCTCCGGAACGAAAGCCTCTATGAAATACGGGAGGAATTCCTAGGGCGGTATGGTCTCGATCCGGCTAGAAAGACGGTGGTCTACTGTTTGGGATCGCCCCGGTTCATCAACGAAGATTACGGAGCGTTGCAACTGCTGGAACGGGTGGCCGGTAAAAGCGAGTTCGAACGAACCCAGATCATTATCCGGCCGCATCCGCAGTTTCCCGAGCATCTTCACAAAGTGATGGGGTCCATCCGGGAGCACTTTCCCCATGTGGCGATCCAGGGGCCGAAGGAAGATGCGCCCGGCGCTCCCTGTCCAACGGATGAGGGCATCGTGGAGTGGGTGAACACCATGCGGCACGCCGATATCATCGTCAACCTCTGCTCTTCCATTGTGCTGGACGGAGCCGTTTTCGATAAACCCGTTATCAACGTGACTTTCGACCCCGAGCCCGGCATGCCGAACGGCGAGCTGGTGCGGGATATTAACTACAAGTGGGATCATTACAAGCCGATTACGGAGAGCGGCGGCACATGGCTGGCAAAGGACACGGACGAAATACTGGAAGCGATACGGGTTTACTCGCGCACTCCGGAGTTACACGGCGCGCAAAGGAAAGAGATGCTGCGGTTTATATGCGGAGAGGTGGATGGCCATGCGGCGGAGCGAATGGCCGACGGAGTGATGCAAATTGCGGGCCTGTTACAGACTGGGAATATGTCGTCACGGGAATCTCCGGACGCCGAAGATCCGGCAACGGGCACACCCGCCGGCGGGCGCGGTCCGGAAATGATGGTCGATGGCCGCCGGTGAGCGAAAGCCGGACAGCCTGACCAGGCCATGAATACAGTAAGCCAAGCTAGCCGCAACCCGTCAGCAGCGACAGCCCGCCGGACTCCGGCGCTGGACACGCCGCATGTGGTGGCCGTGCTTCCACGCGGGGAAGCGATTCGCAATTTTATCTATAGCGGCGCGCTGGATGAAGTGGCGGCCCATGCGAAGGTAACGGTTCTTTCGGTTGTCCCGGACGACGATTTTCAAAAGCTGATCGCCGGCCGCTATCAGGGATTCCACCGCCTTACGGACCGTCCCGAGGCGTGGATTGTCGGGTTTACGCGGGAGATGCTCGACATTGCGCATGGGCGTGCGTTATGGTCGATGGCGGCTCAGGATCGATGGCGGATCCGGGATGCCGAAGCCGCTACGGGCCGCGCCCGGTTGAAACGAGGGCTGAAGAAACTCCTCTGCGCTCCCTTCTCCAACCAGCCGGGTCTGAAACTCCTCTCCGGCTGGGAGAGGAAAGCCAGTTGGTGGTTCCGGAACTCCGATGAGTTCGTCCGGCTCTTTCAGAGCCTGAAACCGACGCTGGTTTTTAATGGGTCGCATGTGCATGGCCGGGCGGCGGTGCAGGCGGTTAATGCCGCCCAATGGCTGGGCATTCCGACGGCCGCGTTTCTATTCTCCTGGGATAACCTGACGTCGCAGGGGCGTATCGTACCTCCTTACGATCACTACCTGGTTTGGAATGAATCGATCAAACGTGATTTGCGGAATATCTACCCGGCGATCCAGTCCGAACAGATCGCTGTTGTGGGAACGCCCCAGTTCGACTTCCATTTCCGGGCGGAGAATCACTGGAGCCGGGAGGAGTTTTGCCAGCGGGTTGGCGCCGACCCCGGCCGGCCGTTCGTTCTCTACAGCACAGGCATGGCCAACCACATGCCGGGTGAGCCGGGAGTGGTGGAAGAGATCGCGAAAATGCTGGGCCGCATGAAGCATTACGGACAGCCGCAACTGCTGGTTCGCGTGTATCCGAAGGACCGGACGGGACGTTTTGAGGAGCTTAAAAAGAGGCGACCGGATATTCTGTTCCCCGATATTCCCTGGGAGGCGGCGTGGCTGACGCCGAAGGTGGACGATATTCCATTGCTGACGAACATGCTGCGGCATTGCGCGGCGGGAATTAATATCGCCTCAACCGTATCGCTGGAACTGTGCATGTTCGATAAGCCGGTTGTGAATGTCGGATACGATCCGCCGGGCGTGGATCTCAAAGCGGATTCCTGCGCGCGATACTACGAATTCGATCACTACAAACCGCTTGTTTCGAGCGGCGCCGTGGAAGTCGCCCGCTCGGCTGGAGATATGGAGCGGCTATTGAGTAAGGCGCTGGAAACTCCCGATGCTCGAAGTTGCGAACGCCGCCGTTTATTGGAGACAATGTTCGGATATACATTGGATGGCCGTTCCAGCGGCAGAGTAGCCTCTATCCTGCTGCAGCTTGCAGGGAGTGGTATGTAGTTCCAGACTATGACTTCGAGGAAATGGAACCCATATGATACCGGCTGTTGATTCAAAATTATTGCCGCCGCTCGCGATCCCGGATACCGCCTTGTTCTGGGCGCGTTGGGTTCCCCGGTTGCTGCTCTTTTCGGCTGTATTGGTGATCCTCGCGCGTGTCGCCGCTCCTTTCCAGGCCGGCATGGATCAGGCGCAACAACTGGAGGCCGCGCAACGGCTCGTGGACGGTCAGGGCATTACCAATACCAGCCATCCCCGGCCATCGGGTTTCGATATCGCCCCGGACCAGGACGCAGTACTGCTGACGCAATGGCCGCCCGGTTTGTCCATCGCCATCGCGGCGCTGCTCGGCTGCGGCCTATCGCTCGTTACATCGCTGAAACTTCTCTATAGTGTTTCGACCGCGCTGGGATGGCTCGGCTGGGCCTGGGTCTGCGGGAAGGTGTTTCTTGAGGCTCCGGCAACCGGATCCTCCCGTGTTCTGCGTGCCGTCCCTCTGATTGCCGCCACGCTTGTACCCGTCTTCTACAGCCCGCAGTGGAAGGGGACCGACGTTTTTCTGTGGGCTGGCGTTCCTTGGGTGACGCTTCTGACAAACCGGCTGGCCGGTTCGCCGGGTAGTGCGCAGGCCGCCGCCGCCGGGCTGCTCGCCGGTGCATTATTCGCATTGCGTTATGCCGGCGCGTTTCTTCCCCTCGCGGCCGGCGTCATCATCTTTTGGGCCGCGATGCCGAATTGGAAGGAATTGCTGAAGCGTTATGCCGCCTTTGGAGTGAGTTCGCTGCTGCTGGCGGTTCCTGTTTTACTATTCATGAAAAGCGGCCCAGTATACATACCCCTTGGAGGTATGTATGAGTCCGGCTTGGTTAGTTCGGAGATTATCACAGTCGCCAGGAATAGCTATCTGACAAGCATTATGATCTTCGGGAGTCCGGTTCCCGAATGGGTGCTTGGGCGCGTCGATTGGCCTCTAATCGCCTATGCCGCCGGCGTGCTGAGCGTACTGGCGATTCTCATTGCACCGGTTCTGCGATGGAACGCAAGTCCGCGAGAGAAGGAAAGCCTCGCGCTGCCGCTATTGATTCTGCCGGCGGTGCTGGTGGTGTTTCTGATCGTTGTCAGCCGCGGCTTTTTTCTTGGAGTGCCGCGCTATTATGAACCGGTTCAGTTGTGCTGGGTGCTGGTTTGCATAATTCTCTGCGGCAGCCAGAGGGCCGTCATAGCGTGGGGAGCACGGGGAATACTGACCGTCTTTCTGGCCTATCTCTGCGTGGCGATGCCGCTGCGAGCCGCCATAAAGTCCCAACGACCGAATATTATTCGAATCGTGCTGGGATACAGCCCTAGCAAAGCGCCGAATTTGAACAGCACTTCCGCGCCTGTCTCCTTTCCCAGCTACGGACTATTGTTTTCGGCCAAGGAAGATACCAGAAGAACCATAGTCGAACTGTTCCAAAAGCATCCGGATGCGCTATTTTTGGTCCAGGGTTATCCGCTGTATGTCTTTGACGGCTTGCCCGGCGGACCAAAGCCAGGAAGCCAGGTGCGGCCATTTCCGTTGGAGAGCTATTGGACATCGGCGTTTTCCAGTATTGATCGAAGGCTATTCGTGGTGCTGGACGCCGATGAGGCCCCTGCGGAGCCAAGGAAGTGGGTGCGAAAAGTTGTGTATCGAAACCCGTGGGAGAAGACAGTGATCTGCGAAATTGATATTAAGACTGGGCAACGGGCGCTCGATGCGGCCCTGGCCATGCCTGCCGATGGGAACTAGAATGCCCACTATTTCTGTCGTCACGCCTACATTGCGGAGGCCGGGCGAGGTTGCGGCGATGCTTGACAACCTGACGCGGCTGACGGTGCTGCCGCTGGAGGTCGTACTCGTTGACGGGGCGCCGGAAGGGGAAGACGATACGCAAACCGTCGTCCAGTCGATTCTGCCCACTCTCAATTACCGCCTTGTTTATATCCGGCGGGGCGGCGGGACCGCGATTCAGCGCAATATTGGCATTGACCGCGCACAGGGCGCATATATTGCCTTCATCGATGACGATGTCCGGCTCAATCCGGATTATTTCGAGCGGATGCTTGAAGTCTATGAGAAGGATACGGAGCGGCGTATCGGGGGCATGGCCGGTTATATTACCAACCAGTTTCTGGACCCGGCCAAGTCTCCCCGGTGGCGCTGGTACCGCCGTATGCGATTGTTCACGACTTATGAACCGGGCCGTTACGACTTTCAATCCGGTTATCCGATCAACCGCTATTTGCACCCGCCCCATGACGGTGTGCGCGAGATTGATTTCATGGGCTCCAACTGCGCGCTTTGGCGCCGGGAAGTCATCGACAGCGGTCTGCGGTTCGACGAATTTTTCAGCGACTACGGGACGCTGGAGGACGCCCACTTCGCCCTGCGGGCAAAACGAAAATGGACACTGGTAGAGAACGGGCGCGCGTGCTGCCAGCATCTGCACGCGCAAGGGGGGCGGCAGAATTCGCGCCGCATCGGTTATAAGACGGCGGTCAACTATCGCTTCGTATTCATGGATATCGTGCCGGAAAGAACGTGGCGGCAGGAGTGGCGGTTCTGGCGTGTCCAGGTGTTCGATTTATTCCGGATGCTGGCGTTTGCCGTTCGTTCGCGGGCGGGCAAGGATTGGCAGGGCGTTCTCGGGAAGGCCACCGGTATCGCCGCGGCGTGGCGGATGAAACCAAGGGGCGCATGAAATCGCTGCGGGACGCCCGCTTGGCCGTGTTCTCTCACAAGCTCTGCTGGCCTAGCGGCTCGTCTCCCACTGGCTTTGCCACCGATGGCGGCTTTCCGTTCCAGATGGGCGCGCTGGCCGAGGCGTTTGGTGAAACCCGGATAGTGGTCCCGGTGGCTAAAAGCGGCAACACAACCAGCGAAGCTCCGCTGGCCGGTCCCGGACTCCGGGTTATTCCTTTGACGCCCGTGCAGGGCAGGGCCATTTGGGGAAAACTGGCGATAGTATTGTGGGTCTTCCGGAACCTGCCGGTCCTTCTCGGCGAGACTTTGCGCGCGGATGCCGTGCACGCTCCGGTGCCGGGAGATGTCGGCACCATCGGGATGCTCCTGGGTTTTGCATTGGGCAAACCGCTGCTTGTCCGGCATTGCGGCAACTGGGCCAATGAGCGGACAGCGGCGGAACATTTCTGGAAATGGTTCATGGAACGTTTTGCGGGGGGGCGGAACGTCATGCTGGCCACGGGCGGCGCTGCCCATCCGCCCTCGGCCAAGAACCCGAACGTCTCCTGGATCTTCTCGACATCTTTGCGCGATGCCGACCTCAAGAAGTACAGGGCCGGCTGTGAACGGACCGAACCCGCTCCGCGGCTGATTATCGTCTGCCGGCAGGAGCATGCCAAGGGGACCGGAGTCGTGATTGAAGCCTTGCCGCTGCTGGCGGCCAGTATGCCGGGAATTCACTTCGATGTGGTTGGCGGCGGCGGCGCGCTGCCGGATTTTAAGGCGCTAGCGGCCCGGATGGGCGTCTCCGATAGAGTCACTTTTCATGGCGCCGTGGGACATAAACGGGTTCTCGAACTTCTTCGTCAGGCCGGATTGTTCTGTTTTCCGACGACATCGTCGGAAGGATTTCCCAAGGCGGTCCTGGAAGCAATGGCGTGCGGCCTGCCTGTCGTAACGACTTCCGTCTCCGTCCTTCCGGCGCTACTGGCGGCTGGCGGCGGCCTGCTCATGGAGAGGGCATCTCCCGATTGCGTAGCGGGCACCGTGCGGCATTGCCTTTCCGATGCCGAACGGTACAGGGAGATGTCCCGCCAGGCCTTGCTGACGGCGGCCGATTACTCCTTAGAGCGCTGGCGGGACACGATTGCCGCCATGCTGGCCCGGCACTGGAATTCGGATGCGCGCCCGATCTGACCACGGGGAGCAATTAGCCGGGCGTCACATCTGCTTTTTAGCGGGGACGCTGGGGCAGGGAGGGGCGGAGCGCCAGTTGTTCTACATGCTGGAGCAGCTCCGGCAGGCCGGACTGCGGGTGACTCTTTTGTGCCTGACGCAGGGAGAGTTTTGGGAGCGCCCGATTAGAGAACTGGGCGTGTGCTGCGTCTGGGTGGGGCAAAAACAAAGCCGCGTGCGGCGCCTGGTTCAAATCTACAAGGAAATTCGCCGGGCCCGGCCCGACATCGTCCAGAGCCAGCATTTTTATACGAACCTGTACGCGGCATTCGCGGGCCGGGCATTGGGCCTTCCCACCATTGGCGCCATTCGCAACAACGTATTCGGGGAAATTCGCGGGAACGGAAGAGTGTTAGGGCGCCTGTGCCTGCACCTTCCGCGCCACCTGGCGGCCAACTCCTCCGCGGGGATACAAAACGCTCTCTCGCTGGGAGTGCCGCGTGAGAAATTGTGGCTGATCCCCAATGCCGTGGATATCGATCGATTCCAATCCGGCGCCAATAAACATTCCGGCCCGTTTCAGATCCTGGGCGTAGGCCGGATGCATTCGCAGAAAAGGTTCGACCGGGTGCTGCGGGTACTGGCGCAATTACGGTCGAGAACAAGCGTTCCGATCCGGGCCGTGCTCGTGGGCGATGGCCCGCTGCGATCGTCCCTGGAGAAACAGGCTGGGGATTTGAACCTGCTCGATTGCGTGGAATTTCGCGGAATTGTGGCCGATGCCGCTCCGCTGTACCGGGAAGCGGATGCGCTGATTCTGGCTTCCGACCATGAGGGCACGCCAAATGTCATCATGGAGGCGATGGCAAGCGAATTGGCGGTTGTCGCTACTGCTGTCGATGGCGTCACCGCTTTGATTACCTCGGGGCGGAATGGACTTCTAACGCCGCCTGGCGACGAGACGGCGTTAGTAAACGCCCTGCTGTCCCTGATGGAAGACCCCCCGCTACGGGATCGTTTAGGCGCGCAGGCGCGGACATTTGTTGCAACCAATCATGCCCCTTCCACTGTCCTAAAAGCATTGGAGCGGCTATACAACGCCGCTCTGGGCCTTAGCGCCGGGACCGGGGACGTGAAATAATCAAGATACCCTTGCCAAGCTTCTTGTGCCGCCAGATGGCAACTACCGTTCAGGAGATTCAATATGCGTCGTTTTATATGCCTGGTACTGTTGACCGGCTTGGCCGCGGCTGCGGAGGAGTTTTACGTATCGGCCGACGGCATGCCCAACGGGGATGGAAGTATTTCGGCGCCATGGCCGTTAAGGACCGCGCTTGCTCATCCTCCGGCGGTAAAGCCGGGCGATACGATCTGGATCCACGGAGGCGTGTATAAGGGCAAGTTTATCAGCCGCCTCGCCGGGGAGGATGGAAGACCGATTACTGTGCGGGCCTATCCCGGCGAATGGGTTACCATTGACGGGAACAACAGATCCACCCTTATCTTCCCGATCTCGGCAAGCGATACAACGCTGACCGTCAGCGATGCCTCCGACTTCATGGCCGGCAGTGAACTCCGCATCGAGCAGGAAGAGGTTTCCGTCCGGGCGAAAACCGGAAATCGCCTGACGGTGGTTCGCGGCTGGGCCGGCACCGCCGCAAAAGCGCACGCCGGCGCCGCGGAAGTGAAGTCGAGAGCCGGCATACTTGCCGTTCTTGGCCGTCACACCTGGTTTTGGGGATTCGAATTGATGAGCTCCGATCCGGTGCGGGTCACCGCCATCACCGGTTCCTCTTCCGTCGACATCTCGCGCGGCGATGGGGTTGAAGTGCGCGGAGTAGGTATCAAGCTGATCAATTTGATCGTGCACGATGCCGGCGACGCCATGGGCCTATGGGAATCGGCGATCGGTACGGAAGTGAACGGCTGCCTTACCTATAACACGGGCTGGCAAGGCCCGGACCGCGGCCATGGCCATGGACTCTACATACAGAATCGCACTGGCCTCAAGTTGATTAGCGACGTTATCTCGTTCAATAACTTCGCCACTGGGATGAAGGTCTACGGAGAGGCTGGTTACGCGATCGGCGTGGATTTCGATGGTGTAATCAGCTTTAACAACGGTTCCCCGCGGATCGCGCGCCAGGGCAAGGAAACCAACCTGTATATCGGCACCGGCAGTAACCCCGCGGATTTGATCAACATTTCAAATTCGTATCTGTATCATACAGTGGGCACGCGCGGCGAGAATCTCCATGTCGGCTTTGTATCTTCCAATAACCGGATCGGCATTACGAATAGCTATGTGGCGGGCGGGAGCGACGCGCTAAGTATCACCCGCTGGGCACAAGCCGTAGTCAAGGGCAATACCTTTTACTTACCTACTCTCGGCTCGTGGAACGCGGCGATGCTCGTAAACGCGGCGACCATCGCCGCCGTTCCGGGACCCGGATATGAATGGAACTCCAATACGTACTATGACGCCGCGCCGGCCTACAGCAACGGTATGCGTTACACATTCGGATTTAACGACGCCAAAAATCAGCTCGGCGGCAGAAGATTGTCTTTCAATGAATGGCAGCGCGCCAGCGGATTCGACGCCAATTCGCGGTATGAGCCGAACGCGCCCCAAGCCACGCAGATCTTCATACGGCCTAATGCGTATGAGCCGGGCCGGGCGAATGTCGCGGTATTCAATTGGGACAAAAAGGAATCGGTGGAACTCGATCTGTATAAAATATTGAAGCCCGGAGACGCCTACAGCATTCGCGATGCGCAAAATTACTATGGCGAGGCGGTGGCGTTTGGCGTGTATGATGGCGGGCCGGTCGTCATACCGATGAACCTGGAGCGCGTTGCCCGTCCCATTGGCAATGTGCCGACTATCCCGACGCACACAGCGCCGTTATTTGGCGCCTTCGTCGTCGTTACCCGGGCGGGCGATGCGGGAACGCAATCCGCCGCCGGAAGAGGTGGACCACGCCGCCGGCTCCTTCCATTTGACCGCGGCCGCAGAACGGCGGGCGCGCAGTAAGTGCGGGCGCGTTGAGGAAGGCGTAAGCGGGCCGGGCCGGCTTTGTATGCCCACGAATCGGTAAACGCCCGGGAGATGGGCGACTGCCGTCTCCTACGGAGATGCCGATAGCAAATGACTTCATCCACAATACGCATGACACGCGCCGTTTTGACGGTAATTGGAATCGCTATTCTCCTCTGGGGACTGGGTGCCTCCTCTTTCCGAAACCTGGAAGGAGCGTTGCTCGGATCCGTCTGCGTTCCACTGGCCATCGGCCTCTCGCTCCTGATTCTGGGCTCTTCCGCTGGGAGGCCCTGGTGGAAAGCGGCGTGCTGGCTGACACTGATGCTGACCGGGCAGGCCGCAACGCTCCAGTGGATTGACGCGGGCCCATCGGTCCACTACCAGCACTACAAATCGCCCGCCGCGATCATAGCGGAGCATTGGGCCACAGCGGCTTTCTTCCTGCTGCAGACGCTGTTGGTTGCCGCCGGCATCTGGCGCTGGCGGTTGTCTTTGAAGGAATGGCTGAGAGACAATCCGCCGGCGTGGAAGTTTGCGGCCGCCGCCGCGGTGGTGTACGGAACGGGTGCCGCGGCTTCGCGCGATGTTTCGTTCTTTGCGGTCGAACTCGTCATAGCGGCCGCGGTTCAGACCGTCCATTTGGCAACCATTGCGTTGGCTGCGGCCGCGCTTCCGGAAGAGACTTCCTCGAAGATTGCGGCGTTTCTCGACCGGTTTCTCGGTGCGTCCGGCGATGAACCCGAGCCAGGCGGACTGGACCGTTTCGCTTGGGTGGCCGCCATTTCGGTTACGCTGCTGACAGCCGGACTGAGTATCGGCGTCTATGAACGGCATCCTCATGTCGCCGATGAGGTGAGCTACTTATACCAGGCCCGCTACTTTGCCGAGGGCCGCATTGCGTCGGCCCCGCCGCCGGTGTCGGAGGCTTTCAGCGTGGATCTGATGACCTACGAAAAGGATCGCTGGTTCAGCCCTTTCCCGCCCGGGTGGCCCATGGTGCTGGCGGTGGGAGTCTTGGTGGGCGCGCCGTGGATAGTAAACCCGGTTCTGGGCGGAGCCGGCATACTGCTGGCCTACCTGCTCCTTCGGGAACTCCTTTCGCGGCGTGCCGCCCGCTTGGGAGTTCTATTGTTGTGCGCCTCTCCCTGGCAACTGTTTATGGCCATGAGTTTTATGAGCCATACTCTGACATTAGTCTGCGGCCTGCTTGCGGCACTGGGCGTGGCCCGTTCCCGCAGGAACGGCGGCATCGCATGGCCGTTCGTTGCGGGCATCGCGGTGGGGGAGATTAGCCTGATCCGACCGCTGGACGGCGCAATTATGGGCGCCGCGTTGGGCCTGTGGTCTATAGGTTTGGGCGGAAAGCGACTGCGGATTCCGGCAATCACGGCATTCGCCATCGGCGTGGCTGGCGTAGGGGCGGTTGCGCTTCCTTACAACGATGCGCTGACGGGCAGCCCATCGCTGGCGCCGGTGATGGATTATTTCAATCGCTACTACGGAAAGGGCGTTAACGATCTGGGATTCGGCCCAAACCGCGGTGTCGGGTGGGCACTAGATCCCTACCCGGGACACACGCCGGTCGAATCTCTTATTAACGCGAATCTCAACGCGTACTCGGTCAATGTGGAGTTATTCGGATGGCCTATGGGGTCGTTACTTCTTGTGGCGTGCGTGTGTTTCTTCGCTAAGCGGCGGCAGATCGACTATTTGATGCTGGCCGTGATTGCTCTGACCGCAGCGGCCCTCAGCCTGTTTTGGTTCAGCGGCGGTCCCGATTTCGGAGCCCGGTATTGGTACCTGATGTTATTTCCCTGCGTAGCGCTGACAGTGCGGGGAGCTTGCGGCATCGACCGGATTCTAGGCCGCCATGGTCCGCGAGCCACGGCGGCGTCTCTCTGTATGTGTGCGGGAGCATTATTTATATACGTCCCGTGGCGCGCCGTTGACAAATACCATCATTATTTGAATATGCGCCCCGGCATCCGGGAGATGGCCGCGAAGGGGATGTTCGGAAAGAGCCTCGTTCTCATTCGCGGAAGACGGCACCCCGACTACGCCTCGGCCGCCATATATAATTCGCTCGATATGCGCTCCGATGACACGGTGTATGCGTGGGACAAGAGCCCGGAGGCGCGTCAACAGGCGCGGCAAGCGTTTCCGGACAGGCAAGTCTGGATCGTTGATGGCCCGTCAATTACCCGGTCGGGCTACCGGGTGGTAGCTGGTCCATTGGAGCCGGCGTCCGCCATTCTCGATAGGCAGTTACCGCCTGGGGAAAGCCGCTAGGCAGATTCTTTTCCCGGCTTGGGTGCTCAACGGTTTCGGGGATTCCGCCGGAAAACACGCTGTGACGGCCGTGGCTCGGAAACGGTCGCGTTGATTCCGGAAGAGTTACTGAGCCCCGAGCGTCAGCGAGCCGGTGTTTTCCCCAAAGCGGCTAAGCCCCCCTTGACCGGGTCTTACCGGTGCGGCGGCAACAGTGTGACAATTGAAGTGTGGCGGATGATCCGCCGGCGCCTGTAAGTTGCGGCATGGCGCTTCCTAGTCAGTCTTTTCTCTCTGGAAACACAAAGACAAAACGCATTTCCGTTTCTCGACTCTTTGGATAGCTCTTGCAGATCGAACAGAACAAAACAACCGGACGCATTGCACACTCCGGAGTACGCTCGCCGGATACAGGGCGATGTTTACGATGAACGCGGATCAAGTGGCTCTTCTCGCGCGGCAACTGTATGTCGAAGGGCCTTATCTCATGCGCAAGATGATGCACTACCGCATCGTCATTTGCCCATTCGAATGTCTCATTCCGCATGTGCCTCCCGGAGCCTCTGTGCTCGATGCCGGGTGTGGAGCGGGTCTTTTCCTGGCGCTGTTGGCGCACTCCGTGCCGGACGTCACCGGAGTTGGCTTCGATTCGTCACGGCCGGCCATCGATACGGCCGTCCGGATGACGGAACAGGCCAAGCGTTCCGGCCTGCAAGCTGAGTTGCGCTTCGTTCGGCTCGACGCCGGCGAACCTTGGCCGGAGGGGTTATTCGATGTGGTTAGCTTGGTGGACGTTATGCACCATGTCCCGCCCGCAAATCAGAAAAGCGTTATTGAAAGAGCCGTTCAAAGCGTGAAACCGGGCGGCGTCTTGCTTTACAAGGACCTGGCGGATCGCCCCTTATTTCACGCCTGGTTGAACCGCATGCACGATCTCCTGCTGGCCCGGCAGTGGATTCACTATTTGCCGATCGGCCGCGTTGATGAATGGGCCGGCGAGTTCGGCTTGGTCCCCGTCCATGCGGAAGCGATTTCGCGCCTCTGGTACCGCCATGAATTGAGGATTTACCGCAAGCCTTCGAATCCGTAGGGCGGAGCGCGCGCGGCAAACTCATCGCGGCGCACTTCCGGGCGCCGCGCCGGGCCAATGGTCCACTGGATTGGGCGGAAAGGGATTGTGGATCCCAGTAATCGCCGCTACGGGAAAGGGAGTTGGCAATCTGGGATTCGGCCCACATCGCGGATGCCGGTACCGGTACATGATGTTACTTCTCTGTGTGGCACCGGCAGTGCGGGGGCGTGTGGCATTGACGGGATGGTCTGTCACTTACCCGGGCGGACTTTCCCATCTGGCGAAAGCCTCTATACAGCCGCCGGTAGATAACTGGACTTAGTAACTATCATGGGTGATGCCCGCGCCATGCAGACTGGCGATGCTTCCCCCGATATTGCGCTTGCGCCGCAAGACCTATACCAAGTTTGGTCCGCCGGAACAAGAAGTCGGAGCGGGATGTGAAGTACCGTTTGGCGACGCGGTGGCAGACAGCGATCCTACAGTCCGAAGTTAAAGCCAAGCGCCCGGCTTTCGCGGTCCGGCGGATAAGTAGCGTGCATAAGTCGCGCCTGTTACGGGCACATTACGTGATACAATCCTAGTGTCGGACAAAAGCATAAAGGCCGATGGAAACTGAATTGAAATGCCAATTGAACTTGACTACGAAATAGCACCTTGTCTCAGAGAAAGCGCGATCTCGAGTAGCGCGCGCGAGTTCGTGGAAGCGGCTCGCGCACTTGGATCGGGGAAGGTCGCCTCGTTCACGCGAAGTTGGTGCGTGGCCCATCTGTTTCAGCGTTCCGAACTCATATTCCAGTCCGGTGAAGAGCCGGTGGCCGCGTTCGGCGGCATGTTGTTCCAAACTGCCGGGTTGCTGGTGCGGATGAAGAGTGTTGGGTTTACGGACTTAGGAACGGTCCTGTCCGGCGACGGCGGTGTGGCTGGTAAAACCAACGGAGTTGAAAAAGCGACGGGAGAACATTACGGGCGGCTTTTCGAAAACTTTTCCGCCGAATCGTACTGGGGAGAAACTATCGGGCTGCTCCGCACAAGGCTGGAGCGGAACGGTATCGAGGGCCATCTGTTCGAGGGTAAGTCGGTTCTCGATGCCGGCTGCGGGGGCGGGCGCTATACCGCGGCGTGGCGATTGTTGGGCGCCCGTCCGGCTCTTGGAGTCGATATTTCACCGGTCAACGTGAGTGATGCCACGCGCCGTGTCGAGGCTGCGAATCTGAGCGACATCGGGTTTAGTGAGGGGAACTGTTTAAGTCTGCCTGCCGAAGATAACGTCTTTGACGTCGTGTTTTCCAATGGCGTTCTGCATCACACGGTCGATTGGCGCAAGGGAGTGATAGAGCTTCTAAGGGTTATGAAGCCTGGGGGGCTGGGCTGGTTATATCTGATCGAGGATCCTGGGGGACTCTTTTGGGATCTGATAGAGATCCTTCGTGTCGTCATGCGCGATGAGGATCGGGATTTGGCGCGCCAGGCGCTCTACGCCTTAGGGCTGCCTTCGAATCGCGTCTTCTATATGCTGGACCACGTTCTGGTTCCGATTAACGTCCGATTGACTCCGCAAACCATAGAAGGGGCCTTGTCCGATGCCGGCGCCCGCGACATTCGCCGGCTCACGCGAGGAACGGACTTCGACCGTGTGGAACGGATTTATCAGGGCGAGCCATTCGCTGTCGAGAAATTTGGGGTTGGCGAAAACCGGTACGTCTTTTCTAAGTAGAGCGCGTCCCACGAAGTTATTCGTCAATAAATACGGGGTTTCGAGACGTCATATCGTGTCGACAAAACTGCCGCTATTGGCCAAAAATGGCAAAAAGGTCGATTATGATGCCTTAGGAACTTCAAGTGATAGGTAAGAATTGGCGTTAAATGGGCCGTGGTCTACCAGTAAGCCGTTTATTTGCAACGGCGAAATTGTAGGTGCCGAAAAACAGGTAAACGGGACAGGCTCTAGTTAGCCGAGGCGAGCAGGGCGCGGATGCGGGATTCCTGATGCGGCGATGGCTTTTTCGTCAGCGCGGCGGTTAATTCGCTCTTGGCTCTAGAATGCTCTCCTTTTTCCATCAAAGCGGCTCCCAGATGATATCGATAGGTGGAGACGTCCGGATGCTTCCGGGCCAGATTCTCAAATACCTGCAGCGCCGCACTGGTCATTTTCTTCTTCAGATAGATCCAAGCCATCGTATCGGAGTATTGCGGCTGGTTCGGCGCCCTTTGCGAGGCTCGTTTGGCGAAGACGAGAGCCTCTTCCAGATCGCCGCCCGACTCGACAAGGTTATACGCCAGATTATTCATCGCGGCGGCGTTGTCGGGATCCAGTTTCAAGGTTTCCCGGTAGAGCGCCTGCGCTTCCGGCAAACGGCCTCCCCGTTCATAGAGGGATCCCAGCGTCAACAGCACCGTTGGATCGTTGGGCATTTGGCGCCGGTTTTCTTCCAAAAGGCCGATGGCCTTCGCCATATCGCCTTGTAAGTAGTAAAGCCCGCTGAGTTGAAACCGGGCATCCGTCGGTCGGGCGTCCAAGGCGATCAGTTCGTGTAACGTCGTCACGGCGAGGTCAAACTGGCCGCCGCGAGTTGCGAGTTCGGCGAGCAGCCGGCGATGGTCTATCGCTGGCGGCGGACTTTTGCGGATCTCATCCCGCACCAGCGCGATCGCTTCGTTGAGGCGGCCTTGCATGACGTGTACCTCCGCCATCCCTCGCAGGACACGAGGATCGGCGTGCCCTGGCCGATATAGACGGCGCAATTGGGCTTCCGCATCCGGCATGCGTTTTTCGGCGAGATTCAGCAACGCATATTGGAGCTGGGCTTCTCCGAATTCAGGGTACTCCTGAACCAGTCTTTCCAGTTCGGGCCGCGCCATAAGGTAATTCTCCTGGCCAACCAACGCCACGGCCCGCAACAGGCGCCCCCGCTGGTTCCGCGGAGCTTGCGCCAGAATTTCGTTGGCATTCTGCAATGCCTCCCGGTATTGGCGCATATCGATGGTAACTTCGGTCAGAGCGATGTAGGCGGGCAGGAGATCGCGCCGGCGCTTGACGGCCTCGCGCAACTCCGCTTGCCCCGGCCGGAAATCCCGTTTCATCACCCACGCCCTCCCCAGATGAAAACGCAAAACTGCGTTTTCCGGAGACTCTTTCACCAATTGTTGAAACTCCTGGACGGCAAGATCGACTTCCTTGCTATCACCGGTACCGAGACGCAGGGAAGCTTTGGTGACCCGCAACCCCTCATCCTTCGGGTTTTCCGCCAAAGTGGTGTCGAGTTGCTTTCTGGCTTCGTCGATCTTTTGTTGGAATAAAAGGGTGTGGATGATTCGCGTCTGGTAGAGAAGTTTGTTTTTCGGCTCAAGCAGCAGACCTTCCTCGTATTGCCGTATTGCCTCGGTCCAATTCTGGGTTCTGAGGTAATAATCGCCGACGTCGATCCGGGCTCCCGGAAAGTCCGCCGGGTTATCGATCAGCGTCCGCAGGGTCATGCCCGTGTCGGTTCCGCGGCCGATCGAGGCGTAGTGCGCGGCGAGTTGCACCCGGTATCCGGACACCTTGGGGTTGTTGGCGACTTTGGCATCGAGAATCGCCTCGGCTTCCGGAACCCGCTTGGCGGACCGATAGTAGAGGTACAGGAAATCATAGATGTCGCCGTAGTCTTTTTGGGCCGCCATCAATTGGAGGGCGAGCTTCTCGGCGGCCGCCCCGTCGTTCTCGAGCATCAGATTCTGGCAAATGGTCAGGACAAGCGACGCCTGCATCGGTTTGGCGACGTTGGCCCCCCGCAGAAACCGTAACGCCTCTTGCCGGTTCCCTTGCACTAGTGCGAGGTATCCGCTCAGCCGCAGAGTGTCGTAGGTATCCGGAGACTTGGTCTTGAGCTTGGAGACAATCGTTAAAAGTTGATCGAGAATCGGTTTTGGCCGGGACCCGTCACCAATATAGGCGGACAGGAAAATGTCCCCCAGCGCCACCTGGGATTCCGTATGCGCCGGGTCAAGCTGGCCGGCTCTCTGCAGGGAGCGAACCGCGCGGGGAAAGTCGCCGCGTTTGATCTGAGCGAGTCCCAGCCGGAAGTAAGCTTCGGCGAACTTAGGATCCTTCTGCGTAGCCTTGCGGTAGGCCAGTTCCGCCTCGGCGTAATTGCCTTTTTCGTAAAGTGCGTTGCCCTGCGCCAGATACTCCTGCTTGGCGCGATTTGCATTCCAACCACAGGAACCAAGCAGAATAACGGTATAGAGACATAACACTCGCATCATTGCCACTGCCTCGATTATAACTTCATAAGAACGGAAGAGATAGTACCGTTCGTACTAAGGCCCCGCCGCAAGAAAGGCAGCCAGACCGATACCAGAAACACAGTAATGCCGGTGGCGAATAGAATTCCCCAGCCGGACCATTCGGGTATCACTCCCATTGCAGTCATGCGATCAATCCAAAGGACACGCAGCGGGTGCTGGAATGCGTCCAGCAAAGCCGTGCCCACATGATGATGACGCGTCAGAGCGCTGGCTCCGCTTTCCATAAGGGAGGCGGCGGCAAGTGTCCAACGCAGCCAGACCGGCAGGGCCTGCAGCGTCTGCATAGCCAACAGGAAAAGCATGGGCACGACCGGAACCAGATAACGAAACCCGGTTGACCATTGCAGCCAGGAGTATTGATTGGCGGCGCAGAAAATAACAAAAGTAACGAAATAGGCCAGCATGGCAACCGTCTCCCGCTGGGGTATCCGGTGAGTGGCATTACGGACAAAGGGAGCCGCTAATCCCAGAACCAGCAGCGGGCAGTAAGCGAATAGCCCGAACTCTGGATTAAAGAAGTTCTCCCACACCAGATCGGGCGATGGCCAATCGAAGCCGCGATAACCCTGCGCCGTCGGCGCTGTTGGCGCCATATATTGTTGCGACGGAAGCAGCGGGTTTCCGAACGCGTTCAGCTGATAGAGCAGCAGACCCATTATCCCCGGCGCCACTCCGGCGGCGAACGCGGCCGGAAGCGGCCAGCCCGCTTGGTTTTGTTCCCAAACACGCCACAGAATATATGCGCCGATTACCGCGGTCACCACCAACCCGGTGAAGTCGCAGAGAATGGCATAACCGCAAAGTAATCCGGCCAGCGATGCTTTTTTGACCGTTATCGGGCGTCCATCCGGATGCCATAGAAGCAATAGAGCGATGAACCCGGCGTCGCCGACGAGCATATTGTGATTCAGGTGGCCGTTCCGGAAGAATACCGGCGTACCGAAGGCATAGAGCAGGCAGATGCTGGCGGCCCAGTGGGACGGCACGCCGAACTGCAGCAAGCGTACGCCGGCAAACGCAATAGAAAACGCATTCGCCGCGGCCGTGACGCCGGCGACGGTGATGAAAGTGGCCAGCAACATCGACAGGCCGCGCCCTTCGCGCGCCGCCGTCTGGAACATGTGATCGGGGAAGGTCCACTGCGGGCCGGGCGGATTCCCATTCCGGTCCAGCCAGCCGAGAATCGGTTTCACGGTAGCCAGCGGAATTGCCGCGGTTAAAGACGCGCCCGGGTTGTTGTTAATGTAGGCGCCGCCTTTGGGTCCGGGGAAGATGTCCTCACACCAGCCGGCGTAGCGCTCCACATTGAAGCTGCCGCGTTCAATAAGCGCGAGCGCCGGGAAATGCTCACGCACCAGGAAGGGCGTCCAGAATAGCGAATAAACCGTCCATACGCTGAAAAATAGGCGCAGCGCGAGACATCGTTCCGGGGCGGTGAGAGTCAAAATCGCAAAAGACGGCCGGGGCGCGGCCGGGTCCGTTTGGCGCACGTCCATTTAGAAAAGCCGCTCCAAAAAACGCATGACTTCCGCCCGGTAGATAATAGCGGCGTTGTACACGGTCCAGCCCGCTACGGTTGCCGCTAGAGGTTTGTCGGAAACCAGCAATTTCCCTGGGTCTCCGCCGTTGCCGGCGGTTTGTATCAGGTGCAGATAACGCAACAGTCCGTAAAGAACGAACAGCGTTCCATAGACAAGAAGATCCGTGCCGCAGCGTGCGATTGTCTCTGGTGCGACCGTGTACAGCGCATAGCTGAGCAATAGCGCGGCGAGGAGAATGGTGTTGACCTGCTCCAGGAACGGCAAGGTATATGCGCTCAGCGCGGACCGGTGGCCGACGGCGTCGGAAAGGGTGAGCATCTCCTGGCGGCGTTTGGCAAAGGCCAGATACAGAGCCAGTAAAAAGGCGCAAATGATAAGCCAGTGCGAAGGCGCCACAGCGATCGCCGCGGCGCCGCCGGCAACCCGTATTACGAATCCGCCGGCGATGAGAATGGCGTCCAAAATCACCACCCGCTTCAGATGGAAACAGTAGCCGAGCATCAGAATCAGATACGTGCCGCACAAGGCCAGCACCTGCACGCCAAGCGATTGGGCCAAAGCCAGACTGCCGGCGGTCAGCAGCACCGCCCACATCCATGCCATGGCCGGTGAAAGGCCGCCCGCCGCGATGGGGCGCAGCCGCTTAAGCGGGTGAAGCCGGTCGGCATTGGCATCCTGTATATCGTTGACGACGTAGATTGCGCTCGATGCCAGACAGAAGCACGCAAAGGCGATGCAGGCGTTTGCCAATGCGCCGGGGTCGCCGAGGTTACGGGAAAACAACAAGGGAGCGAGTACGAACAGGTTCTTGCTCCACTGATGCGGCCGGCTGACGGTGAATAGATGGCGGAGAATGCTGTCCCTGCCGTCCGCAGTCCGGGACTGGGGCGAAACGGCGTTGGATGAGCGGCTCGTCTTCAATCTTCCACCACATGCGCTTCAAACGAGCGGCGATATTCCGCCCAGGCTTCGCGATTCAGATTCCCGGCATCGTCCAGGCACTTCTCCGCGGCATAGGCCATCGCTAAAGCGTGGTGTGTGTTGTCGTGCGCGAACAGACCCTGGCGGCCGAATGTCAGTACGCCTTCCAGCTCATTGAGCCAGGAGTCGATGCGCCGGAAATGTTCGCCAAACTGTCGCAGATATACGGGGTACGCTTGCCGCAAACGCTTAACCGCCACTTGGCGCACCGGTACGCGGACCGGCAATCCCGCGGCTTCCAGCGCCTCCATCACCGTTTCCCCCAACTGCTCTTCATTGGCGCTCCAGATTGAATCCTCCGGAAAACAAGGCAGTTCGGCGCAGAGCACGGTCAGCCCCGGGTTTGTGGCGAGGCCGTAGTTTTTTGGTTCCGATAAGCGGGTAATGCCGATGTCCCGGCCTGGAAAGTAATGCGCGTCATACTCGGTGAACTGTTCCGTTTCCAACACCAAATAGATCAGGAGCATGGCGCGGAACCGCAGCGCCGCGGCCGATTCGCGCACACCGGACGGCGGCGCCGGTGAGGTGAGCCGGGTCAAAGCCGTAACCGGAATTGTGGAGAAAATCTGGCGCGCCGGCAGGAATTCCTCACCGTCTTTGCCACGTACGGCGACACCGGAGGCGCGTCCTTCCCGGAATTCCACTCCCGTGACCGCGGTACCCAGGCGCACCGTGGCGCCGGCGGCTTCGGCGGCTTTTCGATAAGCCTCCACAATCGACCCAAACCCGTGTTTGGGGTAGAAAAAACGGCCCGCTCCCGGTGGCTTCAAACCGGGGACAGCACTCAGTACCTTCCGCACCAGTTTGCCAACGGATCCGGCCGAAACGCGGCGGCGCGCCTGCTCGGCGTCCAACGATTCCGGCTCTACACCCCAGATTTTTCGGGCATAAGGGAAGTAAAAGTCGCGGCAGATAGTCCGCCCCAGCCCTTTTTCCAGCACCGATACAAAGTTTTCTTCCGTTTCCTTGTTTCCATTCCGGAACAGTGCGTCGCGTCCTACTCCGAACGCAAAATCCAACGGGAGGCGTAGCGCGAGGTCGACCGGTTTGAGCGGGAAATGTACCCACCGGCCACGCAGCCGGATCCGGCCATGCCGCGGACGATCAAGCAAATCCGGACCCAGCATGGACCGGATATCCGCCAGGATCGCGGGATCGCATGCCGGATGAAGGCGATGGCTGCCATAGTCCACGTTGAGCCCGGAAAGCTCGAAACTACCGGCATTTCCGCCAACAACCTGATTCTGCTCGACCACTGTTACCTGAAAACAGCCTCGCTTTGCCAAACGGCACGCCGCGCCCAGTCCGGCCGGCCCGGCTCCCAGGATAACGATGGGCGTTCGCTCACCGCTCATCGAATATTCCGTCCGGCTGGCAGTGAAGAAAAAGATGTCGAACCGGAAAGCCGGTACAGCAGCCCGCAATCAAAGAAAAGTATGCGCATAAGTATGCTAATTCATTAAATTCCGAAAATCTATTCCCGGAAATGACGATGACCAGATTGTATCCTTATAAGCATTTAGAGTATCGTTGAGGTGTGCTGACGCTCTATGGTATTTTCCTACTAAGAGTAGCAGTACCAGATGCTGGTACACAGTGAATGCGTACCCTCTCCAGAAACTCCTCTTCGGACGACCCGGGAGACCCGGTGTTGGTTGCTGATTGGTGGCGGGATGAGAGACCGTTGGGCTGGGAGGGAGGAGAAAATGAGTGAGGAGTACGGTCAAATGCGCAC
>Ga0163151_10000997_pt1 | contig 49238 bp, 49 predicted proteins | sample OliLakLV19MP5IB2_FD_145596 | JGI IMG/M metagenome (GOLD analysis project Ga0163151, IMG submission 145596) | Freshwater microbial mat bacterial communities from Lake Vanda, McMurdo Dry Valleys, Antarctica - Oligotrophic Lake LV.19.MP5.IB-2 | ecosystem: Environmental > Aquatic > Freshwater >...
CACGCTACCTATAACCTGAGAAAACTTATCGCACCAACCTGAATAATAAACAAAAGCATCAATGGCATCGTCAACTGCGGTATTAGCGTCAGAATTATTCGCACCCAAGGTTGACATTAAAATCTCTACAATCTCAAGACGCTTACCTTCCGCCATCTCCGCCATACGGTACAATACTTGGCTGCGGTTAAAGGCACTTTTGGATTCCCAACCTTTCAGCGCGTCTTTAGCCGCTGTGACAGCATTTCTAAAATCTTTTCTCGAGGCGAGACAAAGATTTGCGTAAATTTTCTGGGACCCAAAATAATTAACAGGAAAGCTTCGGCCTGACTCAGTCCTTGGGAGTTCTCCTCCTATAAAAAGTTTTATCGTCTTTGGCACTTTAACAATATTGGATGAAAGGCCTGACATTAGCGCACCTCCAAGTAAGAAAACAACCCATGGCGTCCGCCCTCTCGGCCAAAACCACTCTCGAAATAGCCACCAAAAGGCGAAGTGGGGTCAAATTTATTGTAGGTGTTGGCCCAAATCACTCCCGCTTTTAATTGGGAAGCCACTTGATGAATTTTTGAACCCTTTTCGCTCCAAATACCCGCCGCCAATCCATATTGAGTGTCGTTCGCTTTCAAGATCGCCTCTTGAGGAGTCCTAAAGGTAGAAATTGAAAGTACTGGGCCAAATATTTCTAAGCGGCAAACCGAATTGCTTGAGGCCACATTGTTAAAAAAACACGGCCTATGAAAATATCCTTTTTTCGGAAGAGTTATATTTTCAGGGGTAAAAAACTCAAGGCCCTGTTTCTTTCCGTCTTCAACCAGAGCTTCAATTGTACTCAGCTGCTCCAAAGAGTTGATCGCCCCAATATCCGTATTCTTGTCGAGGGGATCACCGACACGAAGCGAACCCATTCGATACTTTAATTTTTCAACAAATGTTTTAGCGATTGATTCTTCGACCAATAATCTGGAGCCGGCACAACACACATGTCCTTGATTAAAAAATATTCCATTGATGACTCCTTCAACTGCCTGATCAATAGCTGCGTCTTCAAACACAATGTGAGCGCTCTTTCCACCTAACTCCAAAGTAAGTTTTTTATGAGTGCTCGCCAAATTTAAAGCAATTTTTTTACCGATATCGGTTGAGCCCGTAAAAGCGACTTTGTTAACATCGGGATGACTAACAAGTGCGGCACCGGTTTCTCCCGCACCAGTAACGATATTCACGACTCCTGGCGGCAGTCCGGCTTCTTCAAAAATCTCAGCCAAGAGAAGGGCCGAAAGAGACGTTTGTTCAGCAGGTTTTAATACGACCGTATTGCCACAGGCGAGCGCCGGAGCAATCTTCCAGGCCGCCATCATGAGCGGAAAGTTCCACGGAATAACTTGTCCTGCCACACCAAGAGAAGTCACCGACTTGCCCGGGAATGCATATTCCAATTTATCGGCCCAGCCCGCATGATAAAAAAAGTGGGCGGCCGCCAAAGGAATATCAACGTCACGCGATTCTTTTATTGGTTTGCCGTTATCCATGGTCTCCAGCACCGCCAACTCGCGCGCCCGTTCCTGCATGATGCGAGCAATTCTAAAAAGGTAACGACCACGCTCCTTACCACTGAATTTTGACCAAGTTTTAGAGTAGGCCTCTCGAGCAGCCCGCACCGCGTGATCGACATCCTGTGCCGATGCTTCGGCGATTTCGGCCAGTGGCTCGCCCGTTGCCGGGTTGATGGATTTAAAGAATTTATTAGATTCAGGCTCGACAAACTTTCCATTAATATATAGGTGATTTTTTTTCTTGATATTTACGATCTTAGTAGACTCAATTGAGGGGGCATAATCAAATTCCGTTTTCTTGGCATCCACACTAAGTTGACCCGAATCATTTTTATCTAACATTTTTACCCCTCAATCTAGCGAGAAGACTTTGTCGTAAAAATAACGACCCGTCATTTCTTTGTAGATTTGCTTTAATAGATCATTTAGTAACACGCTGGCGCCAAATCTGAACATAAGGGGGCTCATCCAATCCCTACCCAGAGTCTCTGAAACCATACACAAATAGTGTACAGCCTGTTTGGCTGTGCGAATACCACCCGCCGGCTTCATGCCTATCTTCTTACCTGTTTTTTGGTAGTAATCCCTAATCGCCTGTAGCATCACGAGGGTCACCGGCATTGTGGCTGCGGGCTGAATTTTACCGGTTGAGGTTTTTATAAAATCAGCTCCTGCAAGTAGGGCAATATCTGAGGCCAGACGCACATTCTCGAGAGTGCCCAATTCGCCGGTTTCTAAGATGACCTTAAGGTGAGCGGGGCCACAAATTTCTTTGATCAATGAGATTTCATCAGAGACCTGATTGTAGTTTCCACTTAAAAAAGCACCGCGGTTTATGACCATGTCAATTTCTGTCGCCCCCTCACTCACCGCATATTTCACATCATCAGTTTTGGCATTCAAAGGAACTTGGCCTGACGGAAATGAAGTAGCCACACTAGCAATTTGAATGTTTGTGCCCTTTAAACTTTTAACAGCGGTCGGCACCATTGCGGGATATACGCACACTGCGGCAACCTGAGGGATTGGCCTGAATCGGGGAAACTTTGCCAATTCTTGAAAAACCATTCGCGGCACCGGCTCCATGGCCTTTTGGCAAAGTTGTTTCACTTTATTTTCAGTGTCGGCCCCTTCAAGTGTGGTTAAATCCACCATCGAAATGGCTAAGTAGAGCGCCTCTAATTTCGAATCCGCCTTAATGCTTCTTTTCGTAAATGAATTCGCGCGCTCGTTAATCCCGACTTCGTCAACGGGAACTCTAATTACTGAATCCCTATCCATTTTACAGTCCTCTTACCTCTTACTCTTCCTTTTACACTTCTTTATCATGTATTCTCTTAAGGTGCCAGCCCCTAAACAAGTATCTCGCTGGGGTATTTGGAGAGCAACGAAAGGACATAAAGTCTTTAAATTTATCAGTTTTTCGAGGCGTTAGATCGAAGCCATACCATTAAAGGGTACCAGTTTATCAAACGTAAGTCTGGACGGAGCTGGTCTTTACTTTTTTGCCCTAATTGGCTCTAATTAGGAATGGATTTTAAACGCATCACTAGCCTTTTGGTTGTAGTGAATTTCACACTGTTAGCGTGCGTTAAGGGCCCGCCACAGAAAAATACTTCAAAGAAACCAACTAAATCTTTTAGCAGCTCCTTAACCAGCGAAAAAGTAGAAACAATTGAAGTCGTAAAAACACTTAAACTCGCCGCACCCGCTTTTAAAGAAGTCTTACCAAACCCCCCAAGAGCGGAGGCAAAAATCATGAGCCTCAAACAAATTTATGCGCGACCCAACTCACCCAAAGAAACCAACGTTTGGTTTTCGATAAATGAATTTCAACGTCCCGTATGCATCATTACAGAGACGCAAAATGAATGTAGTCCCAAAATACCCAAAGAGTACCAGGGACTCGCTTTGGTAAATGCCATCCATTTTGCAAAGGGATATTTTTTAGTCTACGGAAACAAAGCGGACGAAGGCCACCTGGTTCTAATGACCGATGAAGAAATTAAAAAGGCTGACTACGCTATTGATTTTTCAAGCTATTTAAATTCGCCTGATTTTTTACCGCCAAAAGATTTATCTATTAGCATGGGAATCAACTATTTAAAGCTTGAAGATGATATTTTGTACGTAAGCTATGGCCACAAAACTTTTTCGAAACATACCAAAGGTAATAACTCGTTTTTAACGGCGCTAAAACTTCCTGAAGGCAAACCCCTTTGGCACTCCAAAACCCTGGTGGCTAACTCGGTCAATTTTATTACTTTGGGAGATTATTTAGTCGCAGGATACGGCTACACCAGCGAACCTGATTTTCTGTATCTTTTAAATAAGCGGACAGGAGCGGTCCATCAACAAATTGCCTTAAAAACTGGGCCCGAGTATATTGTCCATCGCGCAAATGAGGTCTATGTTCGTACTTACAACACCAACTATATTTTCGAAATTGAGCGGCAGTAATAGGATCAAAGTCTAGTTTTAAGTCCTACCATACATTTGCTCCTAATATTTTTTGTAATTACTCCGATGAAAAAATAAAGGTTAGGAGCTTACATATGAAAAATATTATAAAGTTTTTAGGATTGTCTGTTTTACTGGTCGCCTTCAGTATCGCCTGTTCGTCAGAGGAAGAAGATATGGCTAGCAACCCGGAGTCTATGGATTCGGAAACTGTGGAGCTGAGCTCACACACGCCAGAAACCACAGATAAAGTGGATGTACCGGCCGAGGTCAGCAAAGCCGTACATGACACCAAGGAGTCGTTCAAAAAGTCCAAAAAAATGGCGGCTGTAGATATGACTGATGGGAATTTCTTTTACCACGAAGTTAAAAGAGGCGAATGGCTAGGTAAAATTCTTCGTGAAAAAGATTTGAAGCCAATCTGGGGAGCAGGGAATTATGCTGAAACTATTGTAAAGTTAAATCCAGATGCCTTTGATAAAGATGGCAATCTCAATCACGGCGCCAAAATTAAAATTCCGGCCCATTTAAGTAAATAAATTAAATATTTCCTAATTGATTCAAGGCACTCTCTAATTAGAGTGCCTTTTTTTTGGGGCGACAAAGCGCCCCACTCTCACCGTCCAATTTGACCCATTTTTTCGTTAAAGATATTCCAAAGGGATTAACGACTGGCCCAGATCTTGCCTTAGTGTCATCTAATTAAAGGAGCCAACACCATGGGACACAAGAAGCCATATTATTCCACTACCGAGATTGCCGAAACCAGACTCAAATTAGAATCACGCAAACAAGTCTTGATTCAAACGCAAGCGGACTACCAAGTCGAAGCTAAAACCGAGCCGCGTAAAGATATTCCTGATCTAGCCAATGAAGAAGTTAAGTTCAGTTTAGCCGCAAGCTTAGTTGGGTTTGAACAACAGCAGATTAAAGAGGTAGAGGGTGCCTTAAACCGCCTTAATAACGGCACTTACGGTTTTTGTGGGTCCTGTGATGAAGCTATCAACTCCAAACGCCTAAAGGCAATGCCAGAAGCACGGCTATGCATTATGTGTTCTCGGGCCCAAGAAGAGAGCCACGAAAAGGTGGGGAGAACTTCCAATATCTCTCGCAATATGAGCTGGGCCTAGATCCTATTATTTCAGAATAATTTAATGATTTATCTAAAAAATATTTTTCGCTGAGATATAGATCCTTGAATTGCGAGCCGTATAACTGAATTAAATTCGCTATTTCTTTGAGATCTTCATCTCTTGCAACAGTTACTTGAGAAACCAGATCAAGCGGTAAATCAAGCATTTTGTCGCTCTTTCGCTCCTTGATGGAGTTTGATACTAAAGCCAAGGCCAAACGCCAACGAGAAATTGATCCCGTCGTCTGTGATTTCGTCATTTCAAAATTTATGAGACTACATATATACCCAGGAATAATTTTGAGAAATAAATGCCATGGGTGGTTTTGGAAGCCCAGTGAGAAAAATCGGGCGCCTAAAGCTCCGTCAATTAAAGCATACGGTCTGTCCTCATAGAATAAAACCCTGTCCCAAAGATTTCTCTCGTGGCAAAGCTCTAGGCCAGCGGCAAAAACCAATCTGTGATCGATATGTCCGCCAATTCCTAATGGAAGCAAAATCTCCTTTGGATTTTTATGTTCAATAACTTCCCACATCCGTCTTTTAATTTCTTCTCGAGTCGCCCCATCTTTCTGTTCAAAGCGCGTCACAATACCCAGCCAGTCCCGATAGACCAAACTTCGAAAAGGGGCATCCAAAAGTTGCCAATGGCTCACTTCGGCGCCAAGTTGATTGAGCGCTTTCCTGTCTTCACTGCGTCTGTCTTGATAACTGAATTTAGACCAACGGGATTTATTGTCGCTGGTCTTTTCTGTGGTCTTTTCTGTGGTCTTTTCTGTGGCTTCAGTAAAAACCGAGTCGACTCTTAAGGTCTTCCCCTCCCGCTTTTCTTTCAACATTTTTGCCACACAAGAAAGGACCGCATCATCTAAATGTGGTGAAAAATATAGTATTAGATCCATCCAATTAATTTTATACCGAATCCTTTTTATTCAAAGTAATTATTTCCTAAGTCTTTTAGTGCTTGATATATTAGCAATTTATTAGGTACAGAGTTTGCACCACCATATTTTGTTAGAATGATTTCTCGGTGGGGGGGGGGGAACAATGACTCAACTATTCATCACGCTCTTACTAAGCTTTTCTGGACTTTTTTCTGGCACCTCATTAGCGGCCGGCCCTTTTTCAGACAAAGAGCTGCAAGATGAGCTCAACCAGTTTCGGAGCAACCCCAAACTTTTTTATAGCTCACTCCCTCCAAAAAAGGGCGCCCAATCTCAGTTAGTAGATAGCGGGCTTAAAGGCCGCAGAGTAAAACAAAACCAACGCGCTCAAATTATTTTGGCCTCAGATCCTTGGTTACGCCTTTCAAACCCTAATGGTAATGACCTTGCCCAAAATCTACTTGAAGATGGCGCATTTATTTCTAATATTCAAAAGTTAGCAGACAGTGAACTTTTAAGCGGTGAAATAGATATCAAGCCCTGGTCAGACGACTATTGGCCATTTTATAAGGGTGGACTGGCCTCACGCTACTCCGATGGTGCCTTTCCTCGCTCTCAAGACTGGCAAGAAAATTTTGACTACTATATGGCCCATCCCTTTTTTCCGATTTTTGAAAGTGGTAGTGCACCAAGTATAAATTCACTCTCTCCTGCCGAGAAATATGACCTCGTCATTGGCGCCAAAGGCGGGGCGTTGACTTCTAAAATGTGGAAAGAGGGCGCGGCCTATTATGCGGCGACTGGTAAAGTAGAATTTTGGATGGGAATTTGTCACGGCTGGGCTCCGGCAGCCTATATGCAAAAACGCCCACAAAAATCTGTTGAGGTCTTGGCATTTGACGGAAAAACCAAAATTAAATTTTACCCAGCTGATATTAAAGGTCTGACTTCGCTACTTTGGGCTAATGCTGCCACTCCCGTGAGATTTGTAGGGGGTCGTTGTAACGACGAAGACCCTAAGGTTGACAGTATGGGCCGTCCAACGAGTCCCGATTGTCTCGATACCAATCCTGCGACCTGGCATCTTGCCATTACCAACCGAGTGGGAGTATCTAAGAAAAGTTTTATAATAGATGCCACTTATGACTATCAGGTTTGGAACCAACCTGTTACCTCTTACACTTACACCTACTTTAATCCTCAGACTTTGAATCTAACTTCGTCATTGGATAAAGCCATGATTCCTATTACTGATTTTTCCGAAGATAAATTCAAAAGCTATCGATCACAAGGAGTCAAATTTGTTGTTGGTATAAAAATGCAAACAACCTATCTCATTGAAAATAACCCCGAACAGCACGACGTCGAAGATCCCAACACCGATACTCATGCGACTGCGTCCTATACCTATGATTTAGAACTTGATGAAACGGGCAAAATCATAGGTGGAGAGTGGTACCGAAACCCCCACCCCGATTTTTTGTGGACGCCTACTAAAGACGCGCGCGCCATGGCTAAAAATGACTATTACCTTCTGGGTGAGCCCTTATGGGACGGTAAACAAGCTCTACCAAAAACCTGGCAAGACCACGGCAGAGAAAGTGCAACTAACGGACAACCGCTTTTAAAAATTATTGATAGTTTAATAACTTTAAGTTTAGAAAATTAAAAGGAGAATTAAAATGAATGTCATATTAGTTATGTCTGTATTTCTTTTTGGATTTCTGTCTGAATCGATCTATGCCGACAATGTCGGAAATAAAATAGAAGTCAGTATAGAAAAGGTCTATGTCTCCCCCACTGGTTATGATGACAATGATAACGTACAGCTTATCATCGATGGCATGTTTCCAAATCAGTGTTACCAAATCGCCAATACTAACTTTAGTATAGATGAAGATAAAAAATCCATTTCCATTAGGCAGCTTGCCAGGCTCAAGGGAACCACTGACTGTCAAATGAACCCGCTGCCCGAGTACCTCAGCTACGCCACAAGATTTAGTTCAGAAATTAATTTAGGGTACTTGATGGCCGGTGAGTATACTGTGAATTATAAATCGCCGAGTGCGCAGAAAATGGAACGCAAGTTTAAAGTGGAGGCGGCAAAGTCAGACAGTACTGATGAAGCCATCTATGCTCCCGTCAGTGACGCCTTTATACCAGAGATGATTTACGAAACTGCTAATGCTGAAATCATCCTCACAGGAGTATTGGAATCTTTGTGCCTGCAATGGAAACAAGTCGATATAGAAAGATTTGATGACATCATTGTGGTCATGCCGAAAATGCAATTAATATCCACCCCTGCTCAGTGTCGTCAAAATCCAGAACCGTTAGAAAAAATCGTATCTTTGGGTGCAGTTAAAGAAGGACGATTTTTATTACACGTGCGATCTATGTCTGGCAAAGGCATCAATCGCATGTTCTCGGTGGTAAAAAAACCAGGCGATATGAGCGGCAAGTAAAATAAAAGACAGGGACTTATTGCCGAGCCATGTCCTTTAGCTTTACTAATTGGGCTCTGACATCCGGGGGAATGCGCGTTCCGGCACTCCCCGTATAACCAAGATAAATACTCTGCTCGAGACGATTATAGCATCTATCTGCAATTTCAGAATGAGGGCGCTCTTGAATACAGCGCGTGTAGTAGTCCTCATGAAGCGTCCAATAGCCCAAGTCTTGAAGCGATTCATAACACATACCCATATTAAATAGCATCTCGGGGAATACTTGATCCTTTTTAATGCGAGTAAAATATTCGTGTCCCAATGCCGTAGCTCGTAAATAATTTACCAGCGGACTGTCGAACTCAATATTACTCTCACGTCTTTGAGCATCTGCAATTAATCGGTCCATCGTCTTCTTATAAGCGCCCCTCATGACTAGCTTTCTTGAACCGTCCCTTGATAAATTGTCTAAATCTTTGGCCCAAACTTTGGCTTGACGTTTTAGAAAATGGGGAAGATCCGGAAGCGCCAAAAAATCGGCTATAAATTTTTTGGCATTGTCAGGATCATTTAAAACCCGAATATAAATTGCCAGAGCTTTTTTTAGTGCACGCTCTACCTCAAAGGGATACTGAACAACGAACTCTTTTTCTTTTAGTAAAGCTCGATACTCATCGATGGCTTTAGTAAATTGTCGGGTGGCCGCATATATTTCAGCTCTGACAAAGGGGTTTAATTTCACATAATCAAAATTAAGGTTCAACGTCTTAGACTGTGGTCCGGCTCCACTGCGAGAGTGGCAATTGATACAGTGATTGGTGGCCACTGCCAGCACTTGCCGAGAATATTCACGATGCCCCGTATGAAGTGCGTCGTAAGCTTTGGCGATTTCTGCATCAAATCCTTTCGCTAGAAACTGAACTGCGGGATCAGCATCGGGAGATTCCTTAATCGATTTGGCATTCACGTTGTGGGCAAGTTCCGAAAGTTTTTTTACGTTCTTCTCTATTTCAGAAAAGTTTTTTTCGTTTTGAAATTCTTCTTTAGACAAAATAAATGGAAACAACTCTGAAATGACCTGAGAGAGTTCTTGCATCTTTTCACTCCACTCACTCTGCCCCACTATTTCGTTTTTTTTACTAGTGCTGCAATGCACAGCAAAAAGCATTGATGCGAGCGCTAATGTCAGTTTCACGCCTTTATTGATGCTAGTTCTCATAAGAGCCCCCTAAATCTTATTGTCAGGCTCAACTCAGTTATTGGCAAAGTAATTGCAGTAACTGAATGTAGATAAAATGTGGATTTGACATGGGGGGTAAAAATGAAGGCTCAAAATGTTGGCGAGACCATGACAAAACATCCCTACATTGCAAGTCGGAAAATGCTCGTGACGGACGCCGAACAGTTCATGAGAGAATGCAAAATCAGGCACCTACCGGTTATTGAAAGTGATAAAATTGTAGGTCTAGCTAGTGACCGCGACTTAAAAAAGGCTCTTGGCTTTAGGGGCCCTGGCACTTTGTTGGTTGAAGACGTAATGACGGCTAATCCTTATTGCATAAAAAAAGGGACAGCTTTGAGCGAAGTCGCAAGGGTAATGGCCGAGAAAAGAATCGGCTCGGCAATTATCGTTGATGAAAAAGGAGCTTCTCTCGGTATTTTTACTACAACTGATGGCATGAGAATCTTAAGTCAAATTCTTTCTAAAGGCACTTTGACTAAAAATGAGCTTCACGAAATTTGTTACGATGATTTTCCGGAATACATGAGCTGGTGAAAAATTTATGAATAAAAAAACTATCATTTGGGCCATTAATCCCTACGAAAAAAATAAAACTGTTCAACTTCATTCGGCACTTTTTTTACAGCGACTGGCAAAAGAGTTTGGCGCCTCAATCACCCCCACTTACGTTCTAAGCCCTCCCACTTTATTTTTACCAACAGATTATTTTATACCTCCAAATTTAGCGGACTTTGTTGGGAGCTCTAAAATAAAACTTCATAATATTCTCAAGAAACTGAAATTAAAATCGTTAGAGCCCATAACAGTGATTACCGATGAGAAGTCTAGTCTAAGAGAAAACGCTAAAACACTTATCAGGTTTGCAAAAAAACAGAATGCACTTTTTATTTTTGCACCCACTCATGCGAGGTCGGGATTACCTCGCTTCTGGTTAGGTAGTTTCGTCGAAAACTTGCTACTGTATTCCGATATTCCCGTATTTACCATTAACCCCAAAATCAAGCTAAACGTTAGCATCTCGAGCGTAATTTACCCCACAGATTTAACATCAGCCTCAAAGGCAGCCTTCAAGACGTTTCTGCCACTAGCAAAAAAGTTGCGCGCTAAGGTTATTCTTTATCATCAACTTAGAAATTTTAGCGCAATCGAAGTGAATCCCGAGGGCCTTACCGCCGGTTCATGGGAATTTTATAAAGAAGAATTAGAAAATATAAGAGTTAAAAAGATGCAAGAGATTCAAATCTGGAAAGATCTCGCGCAGGGTGCTCATGTTGACTGTGATTTTGAACTCATACAATCTCGAAAATCGGTCGTTGATAGCATTCTCGACACGGTTAAGAAAAGAAAAATAAAATTAATTGCACTTAACACCTCGTCAGGCCCGGTTGAAAGTCTATTTGCTGGGGGAATTGCCCGCCAGCTCGTGAGATATTCGGCAGCGCCGGTTTGGGTGGTCCACAAGGAGGAACAATGATTCCAGTAAAAGTAACTTACACCGATTTTGAGCCTTCTGAAGCACTAACGGCAAATATTGAAGACCGGTCTCAAAAATTGGAACTTTTTTTTGATAATATCCAGAAATGCAGTGTGGTGGTTTCACGCCCCCATAAACACAAAAAGCAAAAGTTTTATCACATTGAAGTCATACTTAAAGTGCCCGGAAAGACTTTAGTGGTAAACCGCGAACCAGAGAAAAACGACGCCCATCATGACCCCTATATTTGCGTGAGAGATGCCTTTGAGGCTATGACTCGAATGCTCGAAGACTATGCCGCTAAAAAACGCGGTAACGTCAAGAAACACGAAACTCACGAGAGTCACGAGCCTAAAAGTGAATAGGCTGTGATTAGGCTTCGCCGCGAATGACTTCGACTAAGGCGTTAAGTGCATCTGTGGCCGTAAATATTCCTACGATGCTTCCGGCCTCATCTTGTACCAGAGCGCTACCAATCTTATTTTCCGACATATAATAGGCGACTTCGTCGATATTAGTCTCGGGGCTTACTGTATAAGGATTTGTCGACATCACATCTTCAGCAATAAAGGTCGACCACGATGGAAACTTTCCTAACACTTTAAGATCTCGATCACTAATAATTCCAACTGGCACGTTGCCTGAAATAACAGGTACATGTCGAATACCATGGTCTTTCATGACCCGACTGACTTCTTCCATTGAAGTATTCGCACTAACAGTAAATGGAGTTGGTGTTGTGAACTCATCAACGGGAATTCGGCGTATTTTCGATATTAATTCCATTTTTTTATCCTCATTTTTGCAAGTTTAGATCATATACTCAGGAAAACGTGACCAGTTAATCTCATCGAGTTTCAACTTGGCATATTCAGAATCTTTTAACAAGCGGCTTAGAAGAAAAAGCGCATCGGTCGTAGTAAAAATACCTGCTACTTCACCCTTGTCATTTTCAATAATAGCGCAACCATATTTTTTTTCAGCCATTCTTTGTGCCACTTCGGCCAATAGCTGCCCGCGTACCACTTTGAAGGGATTTGCCACCATTACGTCTTCTACGCTGAGGTCGCTCTTACCTTTAATATCGCGCTCGCTGACTACCCCAATAACTTTATTTTTTTCGACAACGGGCAAATGCCTAATTCTGTATTTTTTCATCACTGAAGCGGCATTTTCAACTAATGTATTCTTAAAAACTACTTCTGGACAATAAGTCATGCTCTCGCCGACACTAATTTTATTAGACATAAACTCCCTCCTTTTTTTTAATAATAGAAGATCAAAGATAAAAAATCAAAAATAAACTAACTCAGCTAAAAAAAACCATGGTAAGGGAAATTTTGTCCCTCTATAGGGACAAAATGCCCCGATTCGTTAAGCTGATTTATTTAGTTTGGATCCTTGAAACTTCGGTAGCCTTAAGACAAAGCGCGTATGGGGGCTCTCGGCGTCAACAAATATTTTTCCGTGATGACTGCGCACAATACCTCGCGCAATACTGAGTCCTAGTCCTGTGCCTTTGCCCACTGGCTTAGTCGTAAAAAATGGAGTCATTATTTTGTCGATAAGTTCGCTTCTAATTCCCTTTCCGCTATCGGTTATTGCAATTTCTATTTCGCCTGGGTAGCTACTCACGGCAATGGCAATAAAGCGAGTTTCTAGTCCTTCCACAGCATCACAGGAATTACCTATTAGATTAGAAACAACTTGAATGAGCCCAGCTTCGCGACCTTCAATGGTGATTTCAGAATCGGGACCAGAGTCAAGACCAATGACTTTGAGGTCAATTCCCAGCTCAGTAATTTTTTTGTGGCAGTAAGCAATCGACTCATCAATCAGATTTCTGATACTGACCTTTTCAAGGGGATCCTGTGAGCCGTCATGTGCAAATATTTTTAGCCCCTGCACGATTTTCGAAATTCGCCGAACTGTTAGGTTTATATTACTTGCTAAGTGTTCGACAACTTCATGATTTGCTTCTGGAGCCCTAATTTGCTTTAGCAAAAGCTCTACGCTTCCTTGAATAATAGCCAAAGGATTATTAATTTCATGTGCTACACCGCCAGCAACTTCTCCCAATTCGGCCATTTTTATGGCCTGAATCTCTCGGGCTTTGGCCTCTTCTGCATGCCGCTGCATTTTCTTTTCATCAGAAATATCTCGGATGATTACGAGCACCTCATGTTCATCGAGCTTAATAATTCTCCCTTCAAAATCATACTGAAACATTTCGTCATTACGTGAAAATTCGAATTTGAAGGTTTTGCCATTTTCAATTAAACGAGGAATAACTGATTTTAGTCTTCCATTTTTTAGCATAAAAATATTATCGATGTCGGTCGAAATGGTTTGTGCTCCTACAGAAAAACGAATTAGATTATTTGAAACCAAGGTTTCTTTGAGTAATCCGGTGTCGCTAAAAATATAAATGGCATCAGGAATACCCCTAATTATTGCCGACTGCCTTGTTTCGTTTTTTCGAATAACAAGATTTAGTTTTTTTACTCGAGAAATAAGTTTTTTAAGCCAATATAAAAGCATTCCAACCACTAGGCCAAAACTCACGAGCAGAAATAAGATATAAAGGTTTTTCATGCGCAAAACACCTTTCAATTTTTCGGATTTTGCGCCTGATTTCGTGAGCTATTTTAGAATGGAATTAAGAATACCCGCCAGCCGCAGGCCTGCCTGACTTAATCTTTGCTTTAGCCTGCCTATGTTCTCGCTATAGTACTTACCATCTAGACTAAGAGCGGGTCCTCCTGACACACAGTAGGAGGTCTTAGGCCCAGTACCCTTATTATCCGGGTAAATTTCTTCGCGCATTTCTTGGGATTCACTTGCCCAGGCAATGTAATCGGAATGCACACTTGGAGCTTCGCCTTTTGAATTATCAATTTGTAAAGCCAACTGGTAGTATTTATTACCCAACTGCTGCAACATTTTAGAGTCCCATAAGGCATGAAGATTAGTCTCGCGACCCATAAAGATGACGCGACATTCATTTCCACCTCGATCGTCCTCTCGCCCAATGTGAAAGGGTTGATGAATATCCCCTAAGAAATGGATTAGAAACTTTAGTGCCACGGCTTTTTGAGGAGAATTATTTGGCACCAGTAATTCTTTTTCAGATTTAAGCAGAGCCTGTACGACATCTCCGGTTTTACTCTTTTGGCTGGATTCATAGGATTGCCCATTGGGCACCGTTGCCCAATGCCAGGTATTGGTGTAGGAATATTCTTTTCGACTTCTCACTTCATCAGCCCAATTAGCCGCATCAGCTAGGGATTGATTTCCTAGAATTTCTTTGATGTGGCGACGTGCTTGAGAAGACAAATGGCTTTCAGCAATCTGTCCAACCACGCTGTGTCCGAGAGGACCCCAGCCAAAGGCGTTTCCTGTCATTAAACTTATTAGCAAGAGAACTAATCGTTGGGGCATACGACCTTCCTTCTAAAATTTAAATGTAAGACCTAAACAATATTTCGACAGATAGTTATATAGAAATTCAATACTGAGACTTCGCCAATAGGTCAACGCCACACCTGAATAAAAATGGGTCTCAGCTTCATTATCTTTATCAACTATTTTATAGCCCAGAAGCAATTCCCCAACGTTTCCGGCGATATGTAGTCCGCCCGCATAAGAGACCTTGGTGTCTGACCTGTAGTGCAAAGCATCCAATGAAAAATTAACATTTGGAGCTAAATCAAAGCTAAATCCACCCCCTATATCGTAGGTGCCTTGATCGTCAGAATCTACAATCACACCAAAAGTAAAACTACTTCGACCACCAAACAAAAAACCCCACTTGGTATGGGTTTCAGAATTCGGCCCAGCCGAAGTGTTACCATTAATGCCAATCGCAAAACCAATGCTGCTAAAATTACCGCCCAAACCCCACAAATAATCGGTATCCGAATCCGTAACACCCGTCCCGGCGGAGCCTACGCCAGCTACGCCGGCACCTAAACTTCCGTTCCCAAAAAACAAGCCCCCCGAATACTCCACAGGATTATAGTTATTTTCGCTTGAGTACCCCAATAATTGCAATTTAAGCGAACTTAAATTTGCGTGGCCCGCGGGATTCTCATAGCCATGAAGAAGTGTCGTTACACTCGGGCTCGCAATGCCAAACCCATTAGGTAACACCCGTCCCATTTCTGCCGAAAAAGATTCTTGAGAGAAAAATAGACTCAACGAAAAAATAAACAAAATCATATTCTCCCCTAAGACTTGTCTGACGAAGGCCAGTAGGCTTTCTGTTTTTTGAACGGTAATAAAATTAAACTTTCAAAGGAATTGTCAACGGGAGCGCTGTACCCTGGAACGCCGATCTCAATTAGCTGACTCCGAGTCTTTGCGACAAAGGTGCGATGCCAGCGATCCCAAAACGAAAATACGACCGAGAAATTAGAATTAGTCTCAGCACGTAAAACTGAATGATGAATGCCATGCATGCGAGGAGTCACAATAATCCAATTGAGCATCTGATCGAGTTTAGCTGGTAAACGCAAATTGCTATGATGAAAAAACGTCATTATTTGAAAAACGTATTCGTACATCACGTAAAGGTCTAACGGAACGCCAATGATTAAAACCTGAAGAAAACGAAAAAACATCGAGTACGCAACTTCTACGAAATGAAAGCGAAAAGAAGTCGACACATCCAAATCAGGATCAATGTGATGTACGACATGAAACCGCCAAAACCAGCCCACTTTGTGGTTGAGCAAATGCCAATAATAAAAGCTGAGATCCATTAATAAAAAACCCACGAGATACCTAATACCTGGGGTCAGATTATTCCACTCATTAAATAAATTGAGTAGGCCAATGTTACTCTCGCTAGTGATGACGATGCCTAATTGACTTAAAGGTTTAACCGTCAATAGGGCCGTTGAATAGAGTAATATACTCATTAAAAAATTGATTGTCAGTCGCGGCAAGTATTTATGCTTTGGTATTCTTAACGGAAATATTTTTTCTAGAATAATCAGAAGTAAGGTAGCGACGGCTAACCAAAACAGATGTTGAATGTTATTCAACGTGGGCCTGAATGGCTAAAATCAACAGGACCGGAAGCTGTCAATATAGTTAGAGTGTCCCCTTTGACCGACGCCGGGTAACTATCCGCTGGAAAGTTAATACCACATTCAAGAACTCCCGCCTGAATTGCACCGGTAATCCCATCAATAAAAATAAGTTTTCCAACTTCTACATTTGAGCGCGATACTGACTTGATTGAGGTTTGAAGGTCCTTGGCAAAACAGTCTGTAGATATTTGTGTCGTGCCCTCAGCAATGACCAACTGTAGATCAAAACTAAAAGTTTTGCCTTCGAATCGGTGGTTCCACGTTCCATATAATGATTTAATTTTGTTGTTTTCGATTTCAATTTTAGGTGCTGGATTTGGTGTTGTATTAAATCGAGGAGCACACGCAGGAGTCAAAAACGAGACGAGAACTAAAGCCAATAAAAAAGACTGAGATATATAAAAAAATTTCATTTGAGGCCTCCCATTATAGTGTTGGTAATTCCTACCCGAATCATCATGACAGCAATGGCGGCCAAAAACAGACTCGCTACTTTGCCGAAAGCTCTTGTTCCACCTTTACCCATGACCCTAACGATGTACTTTGAATTGCTAAAAATAAGCCAAGTAAGCAGCAAATTTATCACAAGTGACAACAGTGTAATTACTAAACCATGTCGATCTACCGACATAATTATCGTTGTCAGTGCCGCCGGACCAATAATGAGGGGAATGCCAATCGGGACCACTCCCATTTCATTACTGGAACTTCGCCCCTGTCCCTCACTTGAGAATAATAGATTCAGTATGGCAATGAGGAGCAACACAAGGCCACCGCCAATTCGAAAATCATCAGCCGTAATGCCAAACGAGCGAAACAAGAGTTTACCCGTCAGTAGGAAAACTACCGATACAATAAATGCCGCAAAAATCGCGTCGCGTAGAATTTTTTTAATATCGGCGTTTCTGGAGTCGCTGGTAATTGACAAAAACAATGGCAGAATTCCCAATGCATCGATTGCAAAAAAAAGAGGCATGAAGGCTAAAAAAAACTCTTTACCAATGCTTTCCATTAACTGACAATATAGGCCTATGTTTTTAAATTTCCTACTAGTTTTATTCATCACGGCGCCCACATGGGCAAAATCAAAAGATGAGCTCACTATTGTTTTTCCGACAAAAAAACAGTCGTATTCACTTGCGACACTTAAAGGCAAATTGAAAACCTTTGAGGTCACAACTAATGACCCTGTCTATAAAGGGCAAAAAACATTTAAAGGGTTTTTATTAAAAGATGTTTTTGCTCTTCTAGGGCCTCTGCCTGAAAGTGCGGATGAGATTAGCTTTGTGGCAAAAGATGGATATGCTCCTTCGGTTTCTGTTACAGACGGGCTGACTGCTGAAAGTTATGTGACTTTTGCTGATAACGTAAAAAAGACGGGCTTTGAAATTATCAATCAAGGTGGTAAAAATTTGGATCTCGGCCCCTACTATTTGGTGTGGAAAGACGAATCAAAAATTCCTGATTATTATCCGCGGCCGTATCAATTAGTGCGAATTGAAATTATTGATTTTAAAACACTGTACCGCGGTCTTTATCCTGAAGTCTTAAAACAAAAAGAAAATGAAAAAAAGGGTTTTTTAGTTTTTAAAAACCACTGCGTAAAATGTCATTCCATAAATGGTGCCGGCGGTAGTGTGGGACCGGAACTTAATTTTCCTAAGAATGTGACTGAATATTGGAATGTTGCAGAACTTAGAAACTATATTAGAAATCCAGCGGAGTTTAGATTGCGCGCCACCATGCCCAGTTTTGAAAAGTTAGATGCCACCAATATGGATAATTTGATTTCCTATTTGACACTGATGAAAGGGTACAAGGAAAAACCCAATCCATGAGGGCGCTATTTTTTTTACTCACCGTGATTACGACCGGCTGTAATCACCTTTTTTATTATCCACAAAAAGAGTTATTTTTTCCGCCAGAAAAAATGGGATTGACCTACCGGGCAGAGAAACTTAAGACCCAAGATAATGTAAATATTGTGGCCTGGGTGTTTCCGACAAACCAAAAGAAAGTAAAGGGCACAGTTCTACAATTTCATGGCAACGCTGAGAACATGAGCTCCCACTACCTCTCAGTCATGTGGTTGATTAAGCAGGGTTACAATCTCGTCACCTTTGACTATCGTGGATACGGCAGTTCTGAAGGCAAGCCGTCGCCTAAGGGTACCTATTTCGACGGGCTAAGCGCCTTAGAACTAGCGTGGAACACACACAAAAATTCATTGAACAAAAATCCTCAGGCAAAATTTGTCGTAATCGGTATGAGTCTCGGCGGCACCATTGCCATGAGAAGTCTAATGGACTTTAAACATATCGGCGATGTTTCTATGTTGGTATTCGATTCCTCGTTTTATTCCTACCGAAGAGTGGCAAATTCAGTAGTGCGGAAGACACTTATTGGTACAATCATTAGCCCCCTCACCTGGGTCTTGATTTCTGATGAATATAGTGGCAAAAATTTTCTAAAAACCACGACTTTGCCCGTTCTTGTAGTTCATGACCAAAGCGACCCCGTGGTACCTTTAGAAAACGGTTTGCAAACCTACAGTTTAATAAAATCAAAAAAGGAAATCTGGCAGCCCAATCTTGGGCGCCACACAGGCACATTTGCCGACGATCAGAGCGAATGGAGAAAAAAGCTTCTTAGCCATATTGAATCTTTGTAATTTATGCTTTACCTTAAATTCCTCAGTGCCCGGGTGGCGAAATTGGTAGACGCACAGGACTTAAAATCCTGAGGTTCCAGTAATGGGCCGTGTCAGTTCAAGTCTGACTCCGGGCACCACTTGTTACAGTACACGAACCCACACGCCTTAAATTTGAAGAATCAGTCGGGGCATAGACCCCGAGCCTGATTTTAGTGGGATAAAGCTCTGCAAACTTAATTAGATTAGAAAAAATAGGCCGTCTGGTTTCTACAGAGACCTTTTCTAAGTTGTTTATGGCCCTTCTAACCCTAAAAAGTAATTCGTTCTGATCGATTGCACCTGATAAGGCACTTCTCGTTGGTAAAACAGATTTATTTTCTCCCATTATTTCATAAAGTCCTAATTCTGGTCCGTGAAAATACATGAATCTGTCATAACTCTTTTTAATTTGTGAAAGTTCAGAAATTTGGCAGAGCGATGGCAGGGCGACCCTGTAATCCGCACCCCTCCTTATTGTTAATTCTGGAGACTGTGCCAAAACAGGTAAAGCACTAAAACTAAATAAGAAGTAGACGCTCAAGCCAAATGTTTTCATTTAAAGTTCACGCTGCAACTAGCACCATTTCCACGAATCATAGTATTTAAAACGCCAAGTCCAATATTTTCAAAAAGGTTCGCAACTTCAGTTTTCTTAGCAGATGGGAATTATGCGACTTCCGACGAAAACGACTCTTTAAAGTCAAAAGCCCTGCATTACTAGAAAGACCTCAATTTAGGTACCTGGCTGAATAATCATTCCCAGCGCTAAAACAGCTTAATTTGGCCAAGGAAGGATTCCTTTTTTGGTCACTTTAAAAGCATTGGCCCTCTCTATTAAGGTTTAAATTGAATTGAATTAACATTTTTATTGCTCATAAAAGTGTTCCATAAAGGAGTAAATATTTATGATCAGGTCGAATTCTCTATTTCTATTAGTGATTGCATTCAGCTCCAACACATTTGCTGATATTATTTATGCGGAGATACTTTGCGCTCAATCCAAAGCGAAAAGCACAATAGTAATCAATGAACGTATAAAGGAATTTACAAGTAGGCCCTTGAAGCACGGAGAAGTTGCCCATGTGTCTGCGCCTGGCATGTCAAACTGGAATTCAGAAAATCGGATATGTGTAACTTCATCAGTTCGTACTTCTACGGTAAATATTTCTAATGGACTTGGAGACTCAATAGTTCTCTGCGCCGCCGACAAGGCACGTAGTGAGGTTAGTATAAATCAGCAAATAGCAACTACAATTTCGAAATCACAGAGTAGTGGGTTTCCCATACTTGAAATTTCTCAACCGGCTCAGTCTAATTGGAATTCGGAAAACCGAATCTGTGTGACACTTAGTTACTAAACTCATCGGTTTAAATTACCTAGTCAGATGGTCGATGGTCTCTTTAAAGCCATTGGCTGCCTTTAGGACAAACTACTAAAAAACTTTGATCTAGAACACATAGTTATCAAAATTTATTCGCTTCTTCCGGAATTACTGTGATACGCCTTAAATTATAAATCCAAATTATGGAAAAGATCTAATAAGAAATTTCGACTTACTAGGAAAGGCAGTAAAAGCGCGCGACATAGCCAAAGCTATATCATCTGTGTCTAACGTCAAAATCTCAACGGGGTCAAAATCAAGCGAGACGCCGCCCATATAAAAATCTGCGAAGTCATATTCGTTTTTATGAGTCGATTCACAGTAGCGTTCATAGAAAGCCCTCTCTCTTTTCTCATCAGTAGCATAAAGCTCAATGTGGAGATTACTTAAGTTCCTGCGGATATCTTTGGGCGAAATAGTTTTTCGGGTCTTATAGAACAATTCGACCAAACAGGGCGTAACGATGTGTCTCGATGCATGAGGAAATTGATCGGCGTATTGAAACGCTTGCTCGGCTATTTTTTCTTCGGTTTTATTTTTGTTAAAAAAGGCCACCAAAATGGAGGTATCAAAGAATAAGGCCTTTGGGTTACTCAAAAAAGAGAGTCCTTCACTTTTTTCCCCGCGTTCTCGCCGAGATCGACCTTTACCAATTTAGATGTGTCGGTGCCGCCCTCAGATAAAATGCCAAGACGCGAACGAATAACCGATTCTTTTGCATCGGGCGATAGGTGTGGAAGGTCGGTTTCGACTCGCTTACGAATGTCTTTTCCCATCTGTTCAATCTTCTTTCGATAGTCGGGAGCGCTAGCATTCAATCGGTTCTTCTCAAGCTCTGACATCTGGTCCACCTTATGAGACTGTCTACTTACCTTAATTTCGGACACTTTTCGACAGCTAAATCGTTCAAATTCAATATAATGGGTCTAATAACAAATTAGACCCTTATAGTTAATATATGCAAACTATAGACCTATTGGGGACCATTCTTAATCCGACGTCGTTTTGCCAGCTCCGCGAGATTAAATCTTGGTCCCCGCCACTGAATTGGGTATTCTTCAACCCATGTCAGTAGTTCTTCCACCATAGGGCCACGGGCACCACTTCATTGAGTAGACGAACTAGTAAGTTTAAAATTTTGGCCTACTGTTTTCTATAATATTGCGCCGAAAACTTTTTTAATTCTTCCTGCGCGCTGTCCAAAAATTTTTTTGCTGATTCAGCACTCTCGGTGGCCCACGGGGGCACTGCCCCCTCAAACCAGTGAGGATCTCTTACTTTCCCTATTAATTCAGTAGTAGTCAGTCCCTCAAACTCCCCCCCTTTCCTGATGATCTTTTCGGTAGCACCCAACTCGTGGGTTGTAACAAAATATGAAAATTCAAAAGCGGAGCGCTGATCGTTGGGTAATCGGTCACGATACACTAGATAGTTTTTTCGTAATTCTACCCTCTGCGCTTTTGAAATATTAGAGTAATCATTAAAGAATCTTTCGTTACGAGCATGTACGTGATCGTGACGGTCGAAGTGATCAGGCCACATATCACGTCCATCGAACATTCCATTTTTACTAATTTTCCCTATGACATAACTGTCGGATCCATAAATTGAGTTAACCGCTGCTATCCCCATGTCTCCGTTAATTACCGGAATTTTCACTTGCATAGGAAAATCATCCGCGAATCTTAGAATTGGAGAAAAATAAGATGGATCCTGGTTTTTTGCTTTTCGAAAAAGCTCGTCGGTGCGCCAAGCGTCGGTGTCCATCACTCGGCGAACAAAGGCATCGTCAAGGTCACCTGCAATGCTTGTCCTTTTGCTCGCCGGGGTCATAAGAACGGATAGTCGATAGTTATATTCATTAAACCACTCATAACTTACTTTTTTATCTTTCACCCTGGCTGCAGCCTCCGCCGCAAATTCATCAAGAATCTTAAGTCGCCCCGCCACCTCAATATCTTGGCTTTCAATACTCTTCCTCGCAAAATTTAATGTGGGCTCGATTTTTTTTTCGAACTCAGGTATATGAGTCATTATTGGATCAATCTTTCGAGCTCGCAGCAGCTTGGCAAGTTCTACTACTTCTTTGGCATCATCGCTTCCTACCATTAGGCGCTCCAGTATAACAGTGTCCTTTGTAACTTTTGGTCCCTTTGGCTTAAGTCCCTTCTCGGCTTGGGCAACTCGTTCAATGGCTACGGCAACTTCACCTTTTGAAACTGAATCGGTTATCTTCTTAACTTTACTTATTTTTCCGACTGCACCAATGGGAACGAACCCCGTTCCTATTTCAGCCAAGATACGACAGATGACCTTCACTTTCGCTTCGGTCTTATAACAAATAAATTCTTTATACTGATTTTCCACAAAGGAAACGAAAGCACTTGATTTGTCTTTTTCAGTGGCAAAAAAAGTACCCAGAGCCGCAGAGGCTTGGAGAGCATGATACACAGTAGGAACGATTGGTCCCGCAACACTGTAGGCCAATTTCATGTATACCGAGTCTGTATTTATAGTAAAAGCATCAAGCATCGAACGCAAAGTATCCTTACCAGCGCCACCACATTCGCGACCTACAGATTCCCACGATATAAAAGTTTTTCGTTCCTCTGGTGTTGCTAGTTTTTCTGCAGGGATTTTGTCGGAACTGCATTGGGGGTCGTCATTTTGTGACGCTGTGCTTGGCGAAACCGTAGCTCCGCTTGGTTTCGTTTCGTTCGCAGAGGCAATAGAGATTAAGTCTTTAAACAAAAATTCTAGATTATTTATATTGGCGGATTTGGTTCCAGATTCAAACGCCGGACTTAGCACACTTCTAAGTATACTTTCTAAATCTATAAAAGTTTTGGCATTATCATTAGATACAGAAATCAAACTTACAAGATGTCTCTGCCGCTCAAAATGAAACTCAACAACTTTTGCGTTATGTTTTTTAACTGTGTACAAAATTTTTGAAATAAAGATGGGTGTTTTACCAATCTGCATTTCAATCATGGTCTCACTACGATGAAAGCCATCATTTTGGTCCGCGACGAAATCGCGAATTCTAAAAGCCGCAGCCTGCAAATCACTTTTATTGAGGTTTTTACTTATTGGTTCCGAAGTAATATAAAGAGCTCCCGTTTTCCCAAAGACGGAAAACAAGGACCTTTGCATCGTCGGCTGGAGCTGGGGCCAAGCTTTTTCGCGGATATTTCAATTTTGTTTATAAAGGTGCTTTGATCGGCATCAGATAAAGTCGGGGAAAAACAAACTGAGATTACCATTAGTAAAAAAAGTTTTGGCATCTTAGAAAAACATAAGGGCACAGTTCCTCCTGGTTCCCTATATTTTTTTCGGCATAAGCAGAATGGATTAGCACAAGACTTTTGTCTGAATCTATAGTTAATCCCTTGGAAAGGACTGCCTTTGGACCTGACTGACTGATTTATTAGGGACCTTTCTCAACCCGACGTCGTTTTGCCAGCTCCGCAAGATTAATCCTTGGTTCCCGCCACTGAATTGGGTATGCTTCAACCCATGTCAGTAGTTCTTCCACCATAGGGCCACGGGCACCACACAATATCTGATTTCGAGATATCGGATATCAACTTTAAATAAGGAGACTTATGAAAAACATTATTGCACTTTTCATCCTTGGCTTTTCTCTCAATTCCCTTGCCGACTGTATGGAGAATTCTAATTACCCTACCGTTAGCAAAACCGATCTACAAAAAATCGCCGAAAACAAATCTGCATTTATCATCGATGTAAATTCTGATGACAGTTACAAAAAATCTCATGTCCCCGGCGCCGTTCATTTTGATGCGATCGAAAAAACTTTCGCAACAAGTCTTCCTGCTGACAAAAATGCCGAGATCATCACGTACTGTGGATCTACAATGTGCTCGGCGTGGCAGAAAGCCGCACGCAAAGCATGTAAGCTTGGCTACAAAAATATTAAACACTTCAAAGAAGGTATCGCGGGCTGGAATAAGAATTCGTAAGAATCCTTTTTCACATCATTGATTTTTCGAACGCAAGTGTCTCAAAGCACTGCCTGGCATCGGTAGCTAGCCGAAGGTCCGAGGCCCCAAGTCCGACTCGCTGAAACCTCTAACTGTTTACCTTTTATTTCCGATATTAGACGTAGATAAGTAGGAGGGTTTTTTTTAAACTTCCGACCTTCGTGCAGTTGCGGGAGAGACAGCTTGAGAAGCCAGCTAAAAAGAATTCAGGAAAAACTAAAGGAGTCCGCCCCGAAAAAATCGGCGTGGACTGAGGCCCTTGGGTTTTTCATCTTGGGCTTGGGAATGTTTATTGCGATTTCTCTTTTAAGTTTTGATCGTCGTGAAGCCATGACTACTGATCCCGCCTTAATAGAAAACCTTGGTGGCCCCCTAGGAAATAAAATCGGTTACATTATGTATTCAACCATGGGCATCGCCGCACTGTTTTGGCCATTGCTATTATTTTTCTTGGGACTTTTATCTGTAATCGGATTTACGCGGCTTCCGAGTGGATCGACAATGTTTTGTTTTACCGCTATCACGTCACTTCTCGCTTCTTTAGCGCAAATTTTTCCACCAAAAACTCTTATTTTCGCCCAACCCTACGGCCCTGGCGGTTGGCTTGGTGATAATATCGGCATGCCTATTTTTAATACATTGGGGTATGGTGGTAGTTCTATTTTTATTTCTTTTCTCACCATTGCCAGTTTCGTATTAGCGGGATTACTGCAATTTTCCAAAACAGCCGAAGTCTTGAGTTACGTCACTTATAAATTTCAAAAAGCTGTCGGGAATGTAAATAATAAACGCGATGCTTTCATGGCGAATAACCGAAAATTGAGCGTTATTTCTGATAGTCCAAAATCAGAAAAATTAAAAAAAGGAAATGAAAACGAAAGGGAAGCTGAGGCCTTGCAAAATGATAGAGAGTCAGCAAAAACCACAATAGATTTAGATTTATCGGCATCGACCCATAAAAGTGAGAAACCCTCGTTATCTATTTTTGCCACAACCGAGGAAGGAAAACTCGATAAAGAGGAATTAGAAAAAACCGGCGAACGTTTAACCGCTGAGCTTAAAGTATTTAAAGTTGAAGGCAAGGTGACAAACGTTACCGAAGGCCCCGTGGTCACTACATATGAGTTTGAACCAGCCCCAGGTACGAAAATCGCTAAGATTGTAACCTTGCGCGAGGATCTCGCACGCTTGCTTAAAACCGCAAGTCTGCGAGTGATCGCTCCTATTCCTGGCAAAGATACTGTCGGCTTTGAAATCCCGAACAAAGATAAAGAAAGACGTGATATTCGCTTCGGGAGTCTGGTAAATGACAAAACATTTTTTTCAAAAGATTTTCATTTACCGATTGTGATGGGCGTTGACCCTTTTGGCGATCCGGTCATTGATGACTTAGCGAATATGCCCCACCTACTCGTTGCCGGATCAACGGGATCAGGAAAAAGCGTTTTCATTAATTGTTTGATTGCGAGTCTGCTTTCCCGCCACTCCACAAAAGATTTGAGACTCATTTTGGTGGATCCAAAAATGGTAGAACTTGCTGCTTACAATAAGTGCCCGCATTTAGCATGCCCAGTGATAACTGAAATGAAAGCGCAAGGGTTACCTATCTTAAGGCAATTGGTTGCCGAAATGGAAGTGCGCTACGAAATGATTGGTAGCGTAGGAGCAAAAAATATTCTTGGTTTTAATGAGGTTATTAAATCGCGTCGAAAAACAGAATTTAAAAAGTTTGAAGGAAAATGGCAAACACTCCCTTTCGTTGTCGTTATTATTGATGAGTTTGCCGATATGATTATGGTTTTAGGAAAAGACGCTGAGGATGCGATTACTCGACTGGCTCAGAAAGCAAGAGCCGCTGGGATCCATCTTGTTCTTGCGACCCAAAGGCCAACAGTGAAAGTCGTTACGGGTTCCATAAAAGCAAACTTTCCCTCCCGTGTTGCTTTTCGGGTTATTAGCGGCGTCGATTCACGTACAATTTTAGATGATAGCGGCGCGGAAGACCTTTTAGGTAAAGGTGATATGTTGTTTCAGACATCTAAAGGTATTCAACGCATTCACGGTGCGTACATTAGTGAAAAAGAAATTGAGAAATTAATTAAAGCGCTAGGTTGACTCAAAAACTGTACTTAAAATCATCAACCTTATCAATAGCGAATACACTTATCCCCCTTTCATACTTAGGAGGTTTTGCCAGCCTTCGCTAAGTATGGCCTTGGTTCCCGCCACTGTATGGGATATTCCTTAGCCCATGTCAGTAGTTCTTCCACCATAGGGCCACGGGCACCACTTGTTACGAGTCACACGAACCCATACGCCTTAAATTTGAAGAATCAGTCGGGGCATAGACCCCGAGCCTGATTTTATCGTCGATCAACTGACTAGTGGCTCTAGGGCTTGTGAAGTTATTGCTGTAAACTCACCAAATCTTGTACATGGCAAAAACGATGTTGCTTTTCTCCGGAAACACGCAATCGGACATTGATATGGCGCTCCTTTATAGTCATCTTGAATAAGCCAACTGTAGCGCGAATGTTGTTGTCGAATATTTACGAAGGAGTTTCACTATCTCTCTACGAATTTTTCTTTTTTTTCATCCCACTCAAGCTTCATAAATTCTTTACGTATGTCTTTTCCTATATTTTGATCGTCTGACTCTTCAATCTGAGCGACAAGAACTTGGGAACCATTGGCCGGTAGAGACCAGGCCAGTGGCCTATATTCACGAGAACTAGCGGGAACAAGTTTTTCGTATTTAGCCCGGACATCTTTTGTAGGCAAAGCAGCGCTAGTTACATCTTTTAAAGTTTTCTCTTGGTTGTTATCTTGGAGTACTTTGAGATCGTAGGTACACACGGGCCCACATCCTACCGCCAGAGATAAAATGATAGTGAGTTTGGGATTAATTCTTAACACGGCGAGTTCGCCATGGCCGTCTTGGTAGCCCGCAAACCACATGTGATCCTTAGTTTTACTAACTTTCTTGGTCTCAAGAACCTTAAAATTCGTAATTTCACCTTCTTGATGAACTACCTTTGGTGCATAACCCATGATAAGCTGGAAGTAATCATCAATAGTTCGTGATTTGATCGGTTTATCAGCAGGGCTGATAATCGAACTTAAGAAAAACAAAAACATTAAAAAGTATTTCACATTATAATTGTCTTATGGGTTCACTTCTCTGGGAAATACTAATTAGCATACTAGGCTTTGTACTAGAGTTTTATTTCGCTATTTTTGCACAAACGTTTTCACTTCTGGTTCCCATTGATCTAGAATTCTCATAACATAAGGATACTTCTGCAACCTCATGTCTGGAGAAAAAAAAGTGACAACCATATTTTTAAAACTCTTTTGTGTTTTGACCTATGCGAGCGACTTCGTGCCAATTTCGTTTTCCGATTTAACAAAGAGTTCGAGTCATATTGTGATCGGCACTGTCGTGAAAGCAAAAGACCTGGGAAGGGAACCTCATACAGGAACTCAAGAGGTTAAACTTGTAGTTGATTCTTATCTTAAGGGCGAGGGCCTTGAGAAAGAAGTCAGCATTAAACTTCAGCATAAAGGACTTGTGGATTTTGATCCGCAACTTTCAGTTGGTGATTCGGGCGTCTTTTTTCTAAATAAAGATAAAGAAGCATTAAAACTGACATTTTTTGGATCGATAGCCGTATTCCCTAAGAAAAACTTCCGTTCAGATCAGCGCAAATAAATTATTTGGTGAAAAATTTTGTCACGCTTTAATAAACGGAAGCCAACTGCTTAGGTCGGTTCCTCCCCAAGTGGAATAGTGACTAGAGGACACTGGGACTAAGCCAACCGATGCTCCATCGGCCGTCCAGAAAAGACTTACGCCATAACCCGTGCGTCTTCCATTAATAGTAAAACTGGGATGCGAGTCTGCGACTTTACCCAACGCTTCAAATTCACCGGGGGGCACATCCATAGCCTGAAGTAAATTGGCCCAGAGCTGATTCATTGGAAAGCCAAATCGGGTCCAGCCCAGATCGTTTCGAGTTGTTTCAAAATTTCTATAATCAAGGTACTGTCCGGTTTTAAGTGTACCACCGGCAGAGCCAAAAGTGATGACCGGAATATTCCATGCCTCGTGTCCTCGTTTACTATGCTCTTGAATACAAGTGATCAGAGAACTATCAAGTAAAGTCGAGCCATTTGAACTTATAGAATCTAATTTGAGCGCTAAATCCAAACACATGTCCTGCATCACTATGGTATTTTCAGTAATCACACTATTGTAGGATTCCACATTTGCAATTAAATCTTTGTCGTTATCATACCCCGCATGCGCCCAAGCATGCCAGGCACCTAAATCGGTTGAGGTCAAAGATTCGGAACTCGCGAGAAAAGAATGGCATAGTCCCGAAGAAATTAGAGATGTGATTACGCTATTCATGGTTTTGATTAATATCCTTCGGTCAGCGGCAGTGCAGGCAACAAGATCGTACACACCGGCGCCCCAGTCGGCTCCCGACGGCGCTTTATTGGGGGGACGAATGCCACCATTAATTTGCAATGATTGATTATTTACGGCGAGCTGAGTATTTTGCAATAACTCAATATGTTGATCTAAAACGCGTTTGTCTTCGCTCGCAAGAGCTCGGCTACCTCTGACGCTTTTGTAATCTGCAAGAACAAGATCAACCAAGGTTTTTTTAAGGGGTAATGTCGTGGGTGCTTGCCCAAAATATTTATCCCAAACCGCCTGAGGGTTATAAGCCAGCGGTGGACTAACGATGGCACTCGTTAAAGGACTACTGGGAGTTTGATAAGCTGATGAAATCCCGTATCCTCCCGGGCGAAGTCCCGTTTCGTATTTATTAGGTCCAACAACTAGTGAGCGGCCTTTGAGTGCAGGATTTTTATAAAAGTTAAGAGAGTTAGCCATAACCTGATCAATGCTCGCGGTCGAAGAAAGTCCCGTTACTCCGCCGCTCGTATTTTGATTCCCAAACTGAGCTCCGTTGTGGCCATAGATAGATAAAAAGTCTAATCCCTGCATCATCAACATTTTGCTCAGTACCGGATTAAAGCTAGAATTAATAATTTGTGAGATCTGATTATTTTGCAATAACTGACTCAAGGGTCTTGCATAGACAGTGTGTTTTCCGGGTAAAGACAAGGGTGTGAAGCCCGCCACGCTTCTGATATCATCGGGTAATACCGGCATTAATTGTGATTTCGGTCCGTGCATACGATAGAGCCCATGAAAGGCACCGACGCCAATAAAACTTTTTTGTTGATTGGCAGCGAGTAACGCAGCCATGGCTCTATTGCCAATCAGCGACGGTAAAAAGGGAAGTGAAAGTATAGCGCCCCCGGCACCTTGCAAGAAATGCCTTCGCGTCATTGGGTTCCATTTCATACTATTTCACCTTCCGATATAAAAAGGGTTTTTGAAAGGCCGCTGACTCAAAAAATTGCTTTAATGACCCATCCAAATTAACCATCATATTATCAAGCGTACAGCCGTCATTAGTGTTACTCTCTGTTCTTTCGAAAGCGTAACGAAAGTATTTTCGCACCATACATTGCTGTCCGACACGAGAATCCACAATGGCCTTACTTAACTCTATGGCATCATTAACCGGTTTGACTTCATTGCTTTTCACAATCGCATCTGTATGAGTATTGACATTCAAACTAGTTTTTAGGAGTCCAGTGAGGGGGTCAAACTTATTCTCGAGTGTTCTGAATCTGCCGAGAGAGTCGTAGTTTTCTGTAGCGAAGCCCAAAGGATTCATGAATCTATGACAGCTCATACACTGATTGGGACTTGTGGGGGTTCCAGCAGTCGCGACCTCAATAATCTCTCTGGTTGTGTTTAGTGTGTTTTGTGCAGCTGGTTTAATATCTAAATTTGCTGGCGGAGGAGGGAGTTCTCCACACAAGATATCAAAACGAATTCTTTTTCCTTTATGAATGGGATTTGTATATTCAGTTCCGTTCGCGACAAAGGCTGCACGGGTAAGAATTCCCGCACGTGGTTCGGAGGCTGGAAAGCGAATAGTGGGCTCAGAATTCCCATCCCATAGGCTACTAACCCCGTATAGATCTGCGAGGTCAGATGTTTTAGCAAACGAAAAGGGGGTCATAATTAGGTCTTCGTAGCGGCCGTTAGGAGTAAAGGTATAATATTCTGTGATATCATTAATCTCTTCAATCATATCCGTGCGGTGTTTATGGCCTTGCACATTTATATTTAGACCTTTCGAAAACTCACTGTACGCCGTAGAACCACTAGCTCCTAATAAAGGCAGACTGGGAGTTTTAAGCCACTCAGTATAAAAAGTGTTTATTCCCATTTTAGCTTTCGGATCATCTAAAATATATTTTACTATTGTTCGCATTTGCTCTTGCTGAGTAATATCTGTTGATTCGATTTTCTCATAAAGATAATCGTTGGGTGGGCCTTGCCAATATAGAAAGGTTAGCTTTACTAGAAGTTCATATTTATTTAATTGATAGGTGGCGCCCGAAATTCCTTCGCTACCAGAAATTAATAGGCCTTCATTGTTAAAGATATAGTAAAATTTTGGATGCGCCATTAATCGCCCTAAAAAAATCGTCAAGCCATCACTACTGGTTAGGTTTAATGGTGCTTGTGTTGTTGAACTGGGATCAGCAAGGAGTGAGCTCACTTCGAGTTCCGTTACCGGCCTTTTAAAAGTTTTCTTAATATAGTAATCGGCAAAGGTTTTAGCGCAAACTCCTGTTAACGAACTTTGAGAGGAGTCAACACCGCAAATAGATGCGAGTTGAGCAACGTAACCTTGGTTTGTTGCCAAAATACTTGCTAACTCAAATGCGATTTCAAAAATGGCATCGACGTGATTCTGATTTAAAATGGTATCATTTGTCGTAAATCGTTCCATAGAATCTATAGGTAGTTGCTCAAGTTGAGCTTGGGCATTTGCCATGACGATGCTAAGATCATTTGTGTTCATCCGAGATAGAAACTCTTTGAGTGAATTTAATAAGTGAACCCTCGGTAATCGACGAACGGTATTTGCCGAAATGGAATCACTAGCACGACAAATGAACTTGCCGTCTGATGATGAGGATTGTGGTTGCAAGCCGGCCGACTTAAAATCGCCACATCCCTGACCGTAAGTGCAAACCAAAACGAAGGCCAAAGCTAAAGCAGCCAAGGCACGTATCTTGCTTTTTTTAAGAAGGCATATATTCATTTCTGGCATTCCAACATTGTAAATGCAGAGCTCAATCTACAGTCTAATACATTAGAGATGAGGGTGAAATTGAAAATCGAAGATTCTCTTTTTTATTGATATGTACCCACATTAATTCGATTTAAGACCTAAGTATTTTTGGAACGCCTCAAAATGAAAATGGTCAAAATGAGAATGGTCAAAATGAGAATTCATTAACAAGGGATTGTTAGATCAAATCCCCATTTCTACAATTAACCCCCTGGCAGCCATTAAACAAAAACTTAAAAATTAACAGGAGTAGAAATAACTTGATTTGCCTTTTCTTCTAGCTTTCTGAGTGTTGGCAAATAATTCTGCCCACTGCTTGTAAGGTAGTTTATGAACTCTTTTTCTTTATTTTGATTTGTTGCCAACGGCTGATCGATTTTTGTAAATCCATAAAATATATTGAATAAACGGGAGGTATGACTGTCGCCTGTGGCCACGAAGGCATCGGCACCGTTCGCGCCTGCCATCAGAAGTACATCACGAAGAAATTTTGCTTTGACTTGGCTAGGCACGGCTTGAAACTGTCCATAACGAGTAAACTCAGCAGGCCACTTGGCATTTAGGATTTTTTTTAAATGAGAGGTTCTAAAACTAATATTTTCAGAGAGCCTTTCCTGAAACGGCAAGAGACTTGTAAACTCGCGACTGGGATCATTTTTAGTTAACTGGCCTGGACGAGGGACAACTTCAAGTTTTCCCTTAGAATATGAAACTTGAATTGTCATCAATAGGTGAGATTCAATTTCGGACTCAGATAGTTCGCTAAGGTTCTTTGAAGGTTCTCGCAACAAAATAAAGACATCCGAATTTTCATTGAATATATTAAATAGCTCTAGGCGCTTAAAGTCGTCCTCAGAAAGATACGAGCCTTTTAGTTTACGATAAAGGCCGAGAATAGCGTTATGTGCCGTCCATCTGTATTTGACAAGAACGCTTCTTGCTTCTTGAACTTCGCCGCTGGATTCAAATATGAAAGAATCGGTCGTCTGAGATCTATAAATTTCTTTAAGTTTTTTATGGCCTGATTCAATATCACTTTTCATTTGTCTCATGCCTACATTAATTAGCCGGTAGTTATTTCCTTGGAATGTTAGTTTGCTACTAACCCAATTTTTAACCGGATTCTTACTTTGCGAGATCGTTATTTTGCGGTTAATACCACTTGGGTTTGGACCTGTATAGTTTAATTTCCATGATAATCGACCTTCTTTTTGAGTGGCAAAATCTGAATATCTAAAATTCCCGGCATTCGTAAGTAGCTCGATATTGTAAATATAATCCGAGATAAAATGCTCACTGCAGGTATTGGCGTAAGCCGAATGACCAGAAAAATGGAAGGCAAAAATTGTCAGAAGCGAAATGAATTTAGACATCTATTACTCTTGGGTTTCGTCTAATTTTGCAGCTAGCAGTTAGCAAAGCACAGCTGCAAATTTAACGCCAGAATATCTCAAATTTTGGTCCTGTGACGGTCTTTATGGCCCGAGACTTGCTCTATTTTGTTTTTGTATGCCTGTCTATAACAAGAGCCTCTAGGCCCCCGCGCTTGACGCTTTTTTTTGGCAGACTGTAAAACAATTTAACAGAAATACTTTGGAGGTATTTTATGAAGAACATTATGCTAACTACTCTAACTCTTGTGACTTTATTAGCTCCGGTTGCCTATGCTGCCGAGGAGACAGTTGCTGAAATTAGAGAAGATATTGAAATTGCAAAAAGCCGAATCCAACGTTACCGCGACGACAGCCTACGTAAAAGCATTTGGGCCAATGAACTGGTTACTCTCTGTTTTAATGCCGAGTCCAAGCATGGCTTAAAATGTAAGTTAACTGTAGAGTAGTCACAGCTCGGCTTAGGGCCACCCATGGAAACTACGTCTGACGAGGACCGTTGCTATTTGGTAGACCCTTTGCTGTTGCCCCAGTCTTTTTGCGGGCAATTAAAAATCTCATCGATCTCTTGCTTTGAGAGCTGAGTCTCAAGGGCCTTTCTGACCACACTTATTGGATAAATTCCTGGGTAAGGGCCCCCATTAGTAACTAGGCCACGCACCTTTCCGTATTCATCAAGTGCCGGGCCACCACTATTGCCCGCGACTACTTTCATGTCAGTATAAATATATTCTCCAAAGATAAGCTTCTCTCCCCTAGCCACCTTCGATCCAGACACTCTTTTCCCAATCACAAATTGCTTTTCCAAGTCGGGACCGGGACTTTCAAAGCGGTACGACCAAATAGTTTCATTAACAGGAACAGGGCTTTCGTTAATTTGTACACAACTTAGACTCTTTTTATCACTCGGAATCTTTAAGACCACGTAGTCTTCAGACCTATCATTTGCCAATGACGCATTTCTATAATCTTCAAATTTTATAACTTCATTAAAATCAGTTTCATTTCTAATTACAAAGGATTTTCCAGTAGCTACAATTGTTACGTCAGTGGTCATGCCATTAGGGCCAGTTATTTTTAGACCTTCGCATTTTTTTCCTTTTAATGTATCACCAACTTTTACTGTTGAAACTCCCAGTCCTTCATTTTTAGCAGTGGTAAGATCTTTTAACTCCCCCTTTAGACAAACTCCTAAACAGTGAAGGGACGACATAATATATCCGGTATGTGAAATCAAAAAACCTGTGCAAAGGCTGGTCCGAAAACCTAAACCCGAATTTTCTACTGAAACTTTCGCTTTAAGGGCACCTGCGACGTCTATGCCTCTTTCTTTCATGGCCTTTGCATTGACATAGGAATCAGGTTCCGCCCAACTCAAACTATAAAAAAGAAGAATAATTACAGAAGTAATCCTCACAATAATATTATTACATCTGGGATTATACCCAACAAGCGAAATAACAAATCCTATGTTTACGACGAGCCATAAAGACCCTGCTCCGCGCGACCCGCCTACTGACGGGGCAGAGGTTTAGGCAAAATCGAATGAGAAAAATAAAAGTTGATAATATGCTACTTTTTTGGGGCAGAAGTCCCCAAAAGCCTTGTTTCAACTAAAATATTTATTTTTACTTGCCCGTAAAAATGGTCGTGTTATTTTCTAATTGGAAACGATTTTAAACAAAAAGGGGAAACAAATGAAAATATTTTTAATCAGTTCAATACTTAGTTTTTCGTTAGGCGCTTTGGCCGATTTTTCGGATTTCGATAGATATACCCAGAATATTAATGTGCGAGGACAGGGTTATTACCCAGACCAATTGACCGCGGATGCCGTTTGTCGGTTGAATGGGCTCGAATTTTCAGCTGGCTATACTCAGTGGCGACAGGCAGGAGACCGAATTCAAGGACTACGTTCTTACGACGGCAGACCTTATTTTCAATCGGCAACTTGGGGCGGCGGGATGGCTCTCGAAGTGGTTAGCTGTATGGACGGCCGTCGTCAGCCAACCAGCATAAATGTGCGCGGACAGGGTTATTACCCAGATCAACTAACGGCGCATGCTATTTGCCTATTCAATGGGTACTATCGTACTGCTGGCTATACTCAGTGGAGACAAGCAGGAGACAGAATTCAAGGGCTGCGTTCTTACGACGGTAGACCCTATTTTCAATCCGCTATTTGGGGCGGCGGAATGGCTCTCGACGTTGTAAACTGCCAATAACGAGAAGTATCAGTAAGAGTATCAGACTGAGGAGAAAGGACTCATTTCTCCTCAGTTTCTATCGCCAAACCTCATAAGCTCATCTAGAAAATGGAATGTAATTTGCATTTATTAAAATCCACTTGTTAACAAACAGGGCAAGCGGAGTTTGTTTATTCACATTTCAAGGGGGTGTATATGAGCGTAGGAACAATATTGTTGATCTTCCTAATCCTAATGTTATTCGGTTCTTTTCCAACTTGGTCCCATAGTAAAAACTGGGGATACGGGCCCAGTGGTGGCCTAGGTGCAGTGCTGGTCGTCGTTCTCGTGTTAGTGCTATCGGGCCGGCTGTAGCAAGCAGTGAACCCTCTGGGGCAAGCCAAACTAAATGTGCTCTTGTTCCGGAGTGGACTTAATTGCCGGCTTTGGCGCAAGGTCACGATGATTAAAATTAGTAATGTGCGTTTGTTTATTCAAACTGGCATCGTTTTCAAGACGAAGTCTAAAACCATCGACCGCGTGAATCTCTTGTAACCCATCTACATGCATTCGTTTAGCATGAAACTCTGGGATTTGCTTGGCCTTCAGCCTTGCATCCCCAAAACTCTCGGCACAAACAAAATAGTTCATATGACTTTCATAAATACCATCGCCCACTTCGTTATCGTAGTATCCACAATGCACTAAATATAATTTCATAAACACTCTCCATCGATCGGTTTTTTTATCTGTTTGTCGAATTAACATACGCTAACTCAAACAACAATGTCATGTCTAAAAATTGAGAAACTTTCTGTGCTTTCTAACTTCTGCCAATTTCGGTCGATGTGACCACGCCATCTTCGCACGTGATACGGAATTGAATCGGCCGGCAACAGACAGTGCAGTCTTCAATATAGCTCTGCTGAGGAATAAACACATCTACCAATACCGAAATACTCTCTCCGCAAAAGGGACAAAATATTTCTAGTTCTTCTTCCATACCTGTACCCGAGTTAATAAGACCATCGCAGTAAGGGCTCCTGCCATTCCGAAAATAAATGTCCACGATGGGCCGAACTGATCCCAAATTCCACCCGAAATCGTACTTGCAAAAACAGTTGAAATCCCCGTCACTGTTCCTAAAATTCCTAGGCCCGTAGCTTTCATTCGCGAATCGACAAGATCAACCGCAAGAGCCTTACCTACCCCATCCGTCGCAGCCATATATAACCCATAAATCCCAAACAGTAACCAAAAATGCCAATGACTCGTAGCCATTGAAAATCCCAAATAAACTAAACTAAAAATAAAAAGTCCCAAAATAAGAATGTTTTTTCTGGGTACACGATCGGACAACTTTCCAAAGTAAGGACTCATTAAGGAAAAGGTTAAATTATAAAAGCAGTACATAAATATAACAAGGTTGAGCGACATCCCCTGTTCTTTGGCCCTCATCAATAAAAAAACATCGCTCGAGTTAGCGACCGAAAATACTCCCCACGAAAACAAATAGGCCTTAAAATCTTTGGGCAGATCACGCCATTTCGCGCGAGGTAAAAAAACCGTACTTTCATTTTGCTTAGCATTAGCCTGAAGTACTTTTTTTTCTTTAATACTTAAAACAAAGAAAACAGAAATGACTCCAGGGATGACGGCAAAGTAATAAATGGACCTTAAATCGTTGTTATAAAAAGCAAGGTAAGTTATGGCCAACAAGGGGCCTATAGTAGCACCAATGGTATCCATTGCCCGGTGCCAACCAAAAGCGGCGCCCCTTGATTTTGGCGACACGGCCTCGGCAAGCAGGGCATCACGTGGCGCACTTCGAAGTCCTTTTCCAGTTCGATCGAGTCCCCGTGCGCACAGTACATGTACCCATGCCGTTGCCACCCCTGTCAGGGGTTTTGCCATCGCCGATAAAAAATAACCGGCTACAACGAAAGGCTTTCTCCGTTGAATACGATCAGACCAGGAACCCGCAAAGGTTTTGAGCAAACTCGCTACGGCCTCAGCAACACCCTCAATAAAACCTATACTGGTCATTGAGGCCCCAAGTACTGTTGCCAAAAAAATCGGAGTAATGGGATAAAGCATTTCACTAGAGATATCAGCAAAAAGAGAAACAAGACCTAACCTAACTACTGTTGGATTTAAGACTTTTTCCTGAGACCTTTTTTCCACTGGCGACTCCTGCTTAAACCCTATAACACATCTTGAGACCAAAGGTCAGTAAAAGTCCTAACACGGTAGTTTCAACTTTAGTGAGTCCTAAACTTCGACGAAGTAAGTAAGTAAGTAAGTAAATAGGTCACTAACAGGGGGATGTATGAGAAAAACAGAACGATTCAGAAAAGATCACGAAGGTTTATTGCTGCTTGCAACTGAACTCAGTAAGCAACTTAAGGCGGACGCGTTAGAAAAAGATGCTACATCCACGTGTAAACTTCTTGCAAAATTTACGGGAGTTTTAAAAATACACCTGTCGGCCGAAGACAATAATCTTTATCCAGAACTACTAAAATCTACTGACAAAAAGGTCCGTGACACGGCTATCTTTTTTCAAAAAGAAATGGGTGGTATCAAAGGAGTGGTGACAAATTACTTTACCAAATGGGGCACGCCCCGAAGTGTCCAAAAGGATCCCCACGGGTTTATTAAAGAAACTCTAGGTCTTTTTGAGGCGTTAAAAGCGCGAATTGATAAAGAGAACAATGTACTTTATGATCTTGCCGACAAAATGGCCGCTTAGTCTCAGTTTACCATTTTCAAAATGGCACGTTTCGAAGGTCAGTAAAAGTCTTAACACATGAGGTTACCCTCAAGTAATTTCTCATCTCTGACGAAGTAACCAGGTCACTAACAGGAGGACACATGATTAAAACAGAACGATTTAGAAAAGATCACGAAGGATTAATGGAAATGGCAACTGAGCTAAGTAAACATCTCAAGGCAGATGTATTAGCAACAAATGCCGCACCCACTTGCAAACTCATTGCCCAGATGAGCGGAGTATTAAATATACATTTGTCAGCTGAAGACAATAACCTCTATCCACTATTATTAAAGTCTACTGACAAAAATACGCGTGAAACCGCTATCTCATTTCAAAAAGAAATGGGCGGCATCAAGGACGTACTAAAAGGTTATTTTACCAAATGGGCATCACCCATGAATGTTCAAAAAGATCCCAAAGGATTTATTACCGCTACTCAAGGTCTTTTAGGAGCTTTAAAAAACCGAATCGACAAAGAGAACACTGTTCTCTACGATTTAGCCGACAAACTAGCTGCTTAGTTTTTTTCTTTTTTCATAAAAGGGAGTGGTTCAATATGAACCACCCTTCAAAAAGTCTCACCTCAATGCACCGTTGAACTTATAAACAATTGATTAGCATATTAGCTGGCATTGCTCCGTAAAGTTCATTAAACTAGGACTAGAATTTGCAGATAATATCAGTTGAGGCAATCTAGTTAGTCTATTTTGAATTGTCTCAAAATGATCCATGGGGTGACATGTGAACAAATCAACAAAAATGGGTACATCGTTTTTAGGTTTTATAGCTGTAGGGACTTTTATTATAGTGGGTTTTGAAAATTGTAGCGAGAAACCCGTAATGTTAAACAGCGCAAGTGTTAGCGATGCGCCTAGCATCTCTATAAATGCAAACCCAGCTATGGTCTCCCTTAATTCTTCTTCGACCCTCACTTGGTCAAGTGAAAATGTAATTTCTTGTATTGCCATTGGAAATTGGACCGGTGCCAAAAGTACGGCAGGGAGCGAAAGCACCGGCAACTTAACTGCCGGCAAAATTTATGGTCTGACCTGTACAGGCCCCAATGGCAGCGTCACCGAGTCTATAATAGTCAATACCGATGGCTCTGGACCGCCAACTATGATTTTTACTGCAAGTCCAACGACCGTTGCCTACGGCGCTTCGTCAAGGCTCACTTGGTCATCTGTCAACGCTACTTCTTGTACAAATCTTTCTAATTTGGTGGCGGGAGTTAGTATTAATTCACCAATTGCAATTTCTGGATTTTTTCAATCTCAAAATCTCATCGTCGCTAAAGATTTTAGAATTAGTTGCTCGGGGCCTGGCGGTAATATTGAAGCTACCGCATCGGTGAATGTACTCCCCCCCGTTTACGCCTGCCCGGTCATATACTCTAGCCAATGCGAATCTCAGGCTGTATGTTTTTCGACATGCGTGGGGCAGCTTCAAGCCGGGGCAACTTGTGTATATAGAGGCTTTAATGCGGTACCTACGACAGTCAACTGCAACATTGCGCTCCCAACTGCTATTGTCTATAAGTGTCCCGCTGTGCCCTCTACAAACTGCGAAAACGCATCTCTTTGCCAAACGATGTGTGTGGGCCAGGACTCTTTAGGTTCGACGTGTGTTACTCGTGGATTTAATGCCGTACCCACCACGCTCGCATGTATCAGAAAGTAGTTGATTTTTATTTTCGCATCATCAACCAGTAGCTCACTCCGGATACAGCAAATCCGATAAACCATGCGTAATGGTAAAGCCCCGCAAAATTGGCTAGTACACTGCTGTTGTTGAGAAGCGAAACTTCAACTAAGAAACCCGGTACATTTGGCAAGAGCCCTAATAAAAATGCGATGAGTGCCTTAGAATTAAATCCATTCTCATACCAATAAATACCTTTAGCTTGGTACAAATCTTCTAGTTTGAGAGTTTTCCGTCTCACAAAAAAATAATCCGCAATCATAATGCCACCAATTGGCCCGAGCAAACTCGAATAGGCGATAAGCCATTTAAAAATATAACCTTGAGGATCACTCATTAGCTTCCAGGGAAAAATCAATATACCTATGACTCCCGTTATATAACCACCTAGCTTAAAACTAATTTTGGTAGGACTCAGGTTTGAAAAATCGTTAGCCGGACTCACAATATTTGCGGCAATATTGGTAGCCAGGGTCGAAATCGCAATAGCCACCATCGCAAAAGTGACCAGCAGTTTGGATTCAAAGCGTCCTGCCAAAACTACAGGATCCCAAATCGTTTCGCCAAAAACAATAACTGTCGCACTGGTTACTGCAACTCCTATAAAAGCAAATAGTGTCATCGAAGTTGGAAGGCCTATCGCCTGCCCCACAATTTGCGATTTTTGTGAATTTGCATAACGAGTAAAATCAGGAATGTTCAAGCTGAGCGTGGCCCAAAACCCAACCATGCCAGTGAGGGCCGGAAAAAAATAATTAAAAAACTCAGCGGTCGATTGAAATTTCGAAGGCTGAGCGAGAATGGGCCCTAACCCACCGCTAGCAGAAATTGCCCAAAATAAAAGCGCGAAAGCAGCCACTGGTAAAAATAGCGCCTTAAAGACCAAAAGTTTTTTAATACTGTCTACGCCTAAGTACACAACGTACATGTTTAGTAGCCAAAAAATAAAAAAGGTAATAGCAGGTGCCGTTTCTAGTCCCCATGACTGCGGAAAAAAAGCAGGTAAATCTGCAAAACTTGGAAACCACAACTTCACCAATTGAAAAATGGCAAACCCACCTATCCAAGTCTGAATTCCAAACCAACCGCAGGCCACTATCGCACGCAAAAGCGCCGGAAGATTAGCACCTCTTATTCCAAAACTCGCCCGCGCAAATACCGGAAATGGAATTCCATATTTTGTTCCTGCATGGCCATTTAAAAGCATTGGCACTAATACAATCGTATTACCTAAAAATATAGTAAGTATCGCCTGCCACCAGTTCATGCCTCCATCTATGAGGGAGCTCGCGAGCATATATGTAGGAATACACAAACTCATGCTAATCCAAAGAGCCGCGTAGTTGGCGGTCTTCCAGGTGCGTTTGTTGAGAGGAATAGCTGCCAAATCCTTATTGGTGTAACTCAAACGCTCACCGATTTACGGAGGGGATTATTGGGATGTTCTGTCCAGGGTAAAAATGGCTTTCCAGTTTCTTGGGTCACCATAGTGATACATTCTACGGGACAAACCAGTGCACAAAGGTTGCACCCCACACATTCTTCATCAATAATTTCGTATTTTTTCTGGCTATTAACTGTTTTTTTTGAGACTGATTGATGAGAGGTATCCTCGCAAGCGACGTAACATAGACCGCACTGTATACAATCTTTTTGCTCAATATGAGCAATGGTTTTAAAATTTAGATCGAGCTCGTTCCAATTTTTTACATTGGGGATAGCCAATCCTCTAAAGTCATTTAAGCTCCTATAATTTTTAGCATCCATCCAGTTGCTAAGACCGTCAGTCATGTCCTCGATTATTTTAAAACCGAAATGCATAGCAGCGGTACAAACTTGCACCGATCGACAACCGAGTGACATAAATTCGGCCGCATCTCGCCAATCTGAAATTCCACCAATGCCTGAGATCGGCAGGCCTTTGGTGTCTTTATCGCGCGCTATTTCGGCCACCATATTGAGAGCTATTGGCTTTACAGCGGGCCCACAATAACCACCATGAGTGCCCTTGCCGCCAACAACTGGACGCGGAGCCATGACATCTAAATCCACGCTGACGATTGAATTGATCGTATTGATCAGGCTCACCGCATCGGCGCCACCTTTGAGTGCCGCGCGCGCCGGTATTCGCACATCAGTGATATTGGGTGTAAGTTTAACAAACACGGGCATACGCGTATGCGCTTTGCACCAACGTGTCACCATTTCAATATATTCAGGCACCTGTCCCACGGCCGAACCCATACCTCTTTCGCTCATACCATGAGGACAACCAAAATTAAGTTCCACACCATCGGCATTTGTATCTTCTACTTTTTTCAGAATTTTCTTCCAGCTTTCTTCATTGCAGGGAACCATGAGTGACACAATGACCGCACGGTCGGGCCACTCCTTCTTAATTTCTTTGATTTCGCGAAGATTAATCTCTAAGGGCCTATCGGTAATCAGCTCAATATTATTAAAGCCCATCACCTTCATGCCATTGTAATCAACGCCCCCGTAACGAGAACTCACATTCACGACAGGGGGATCTTCCCCGAGAGTTTTCCAAACAACCCCACCCCAGCCCGCTTTGAAAGCCCGCTCTACATTGAATTTTTTGTCAGTAGGGGGAGCCGACGCTAACCAAAATGGATTGGGAGACTTAACCCCTGCTATTTCACAAGTTAGGTTGGCCACGTTTATCCCCTTTTAGTTTTTTATGAATGCCCAGGGCGGCGAGTTTACCTTGTTGAACAGCAGTGACTGTAAGGTCCTCACCGATGCCCGTGCAGTCACCGCCTGCAAAAACATTTTTTAACGAAGTTTCGAAATCAGAATTAACCAAGACTTTTCCTTGTTTGTTTTCTATTAACTGGGCCTCACTGCCTAACACTTCTAAATTTAGTTTCTGACCAATAGCTTTGAATATCTGTTCCGCTCTTAAGGTAAAGGTTTCAAATTCAACGCCGTCTTTTGTGATCTTCTTCGGCACACCATTTGTTTTTATTAATACGCCATTTTTCTTTGCTAGTTCGATTTCATGGTGAGTGGCGCTCATATTTTCTAAACCGCGTCGGTACACGATCGTAACATTGTCAGCGCCAAGTTTTTTCATTTCGATCGCGATGTCAACGGCTGTATTACCTCCTCCGATTACCACAATATTTTGAGTCACCGGAATTTTCTGTAAATCTTTAGTCTGACGAATTTTTGCAATAAACGTGACGGCATCTATGACACTCGGTAAATCCTCACCAGGAATCCCCAAAGAGTTAACGTTGGTCAGACCTATTCCTAAAAACACCGCTGAATATTTAGCTTTTAACTCAGTTAGAGTAAAATCACGACCCAACTTTTTATTGTTTTCAATTTTAATTCCGCCCACACTCAAAATAAATTCAATTTCTTTTTGCGCAAAGTTGTTCGTCAGCTTATACGGCGCCAGACCATACTCATTCAACCCCCCGGGTTTTTCTTGCGCTTCAAAAACGCTAACGTCATATCCCAGCAGGGAAAGTTGGTGGGCGCAGGAAAGTCCGGCAGGACCAGCGCCTATCACAGCTACCTTTAGTCCATTTGGTTTTGCCTGACGGAACGGCTTCTCATCGGTTTTTAAAAATTCATCGACCGCATATTTTTGCAACTGGCCGATCGTCACAGGTTCTTTTTCTGATTTCTCGCGGACGCACGCTGCCTCACAAAGAGTTTCAACAGGGCACGCCCTAGCGCACGTCCCACCCATAATATTGGCACTTAAAATGTCCAGTGCAGCACCACGATTATTGCCGTTAGAAATCTTGCGAATAAAACTGGGAATGTCGATACCTGTGGGACATGCTGTGATACAGGGAGCATCGTAACAATAGTAGCATCGATTGGCCTCCCTCATCGCTTTTTTTACATCAAAGTCATCGGCAATACTGCAAAAGACTTTTTCATAATCAGAATCCATTGCATTCATAGTTCGTTAGCCCTTTGAAACTTCTGCCAGAGATTTATCTATAATCTCAAGCATCGTGTGAATTTGTTCTTTTTTTACTGATAAAGGAGGCACCACTCTGATCACATTATTAAACAGGCCGCCCTTGCCGAGGAGCAGGCCGTAGTCCTTGCAAGTGTCCATGAATTTTATAGTTTCTTCGGAAGCATACGCTTTAGTCTTTCTGTCTTTGACAAGCTCCATGCCTAAAAGAAGTCCGCGTCCACGCACATCACCAATAATCTCATGTTTCTTCATTAGCTGTTCAAGTCCATCCTTTAATAGAGCACCCATGTTTTTGGCGTTAAGCACGAGCTTTTCTTCGCGAATAATATCCATAGTAATTTTAGCCTGCGTTGTTTGATATGGGTCACCGCCAAAAGTGTTAAAATAAGCTTTTCCAGATAATTTTTCGGCAACCTCAGATTTCATAAGTACAGCACCAATCGCCGCACCATTGCCAAAACCTTTTGCCATCGTCACCATATCAGCATCAATTTTCAAAGTCTTCGTGAGAAGAAAATCTCCCCCGCAGCGCCCAGCGCCAGTTTGCACTTCGTCGCTAATATATTTTCCCCCGTATTCGTGTACGATTTTCGAAACAATATTAAAATATTCGTCAGGAGGAGTAATAAAGCCCCCCACGCCCATTACCGGTTCAGCGATAAAGGCCGCAATCTTGCCGTGAGTACTGGTTTGAATTGTCGTCTCAACATTTTTTGCACACTCTAACGCGCAACTCGTAGGAACTTTACCAAAGGGGCAGCGATAACAATAAGGTTCCATGGCTGATGTCGTGCTAGTCACAGGTTGTGCTTTAAAGCGCCAAGAAGAGTGCCCACAATTAGCAAGCACAGCCGAAGTGCCACCGTGGTAAGAATGTCTGAGGTTGACTACCATGGTTTCGCCGGTCGCGTGCCGAGCCGCCATGAAGGCGAGTTCGTTGGCCTCTGAGCCCGAATTAGTAAACGATACTCGGTCTAGTCCGCTGGGACTTTCTTCAAGCAGACTTGCAGCCGCCGCTACACTCTGTTCGGTCAAATAAATTTTACTGGTATGTTGAATAACGTCGTCCTCGAGCATCTTCATAAGAGCTTTTTTAATTTTGGGATGATTGTGACCTGCCGAAATACAAACAATGCCGCCGATGGCATCCAAATATTTCTTGCCAGTCTCGTCCCAAACATACTCACCTTGTGCCTTTACCATTTGAATGGGATCCTTATGATGATAAAGGGAAGCTGTGGGCAGAAAATGTTTTTTTCGAAATTCTATGAGTGCATTTTTTGAAAGGCTCATTTTACACCATTCTACTGGTCAGTTAACGTTTTATATGTTTCGGGTCGACGATCGCGATAAAACTGCCAAAGGTCGCGGACTTCTTTGATTTCATCAAAATTAAGTTCGCCCATAACCAGCTCATCTTTATCAGAAGAACCTTTGGCAATTATTTTTCCGCGGGGGTTAGCAAAATATGAACTTCCGTAAAACTCGCCGATATTCCATGGAGACTCTTTGCCCACGCGGTTGATGGCGCCCACAAAATAACCATTGGCCGCAGCATGAGCGGGCTGTTCCAACTCCCAGAGGTATTGGGAAAGTCCTGCTACAGTGGCAGACGGATTAAAAATAATCTCGGCGCCATTAAGTCCCAAAGCTCTGGCTCCTTCTGGAAAATGCCGATCGTAACAGATATAGACACCTACATTTCCGTAAGCTGTTTTAAAAACAGGATAACCCAAATTACCAGGTTTAAAGAAAAATTTCTCCCAAAAGCCCGCGACTTGCGGAATATGATTTTTTCGGTATTTGCCGAGATATTTTCCATCGGCATCAATTACTGCTGCCGTATTATAGTAAACGCCGGTCATGTGTTCTTCGTAAATGGGGACCACGATTACCATACTATATTTTTTTGCGTATTCGCACATGATCTTGGTGGTAGGCCCATCGGGAATGGCTTCGGCCAGGCCATACCACTTTTTGTCTTGTGACGGACAAAAATAAGGCCCGGTAAAGATTTCTTGAAAACAAAGCATCTTGACTCCGGCTTGTCCTGCTTTAACTATATAGGGAATATGGGCTTCGATCATGGCGTTTCTATGTTGGTCACAAGAAGCAGCAGTGTCGAGTTTGTTGGCGACCTGAATAAGCCCTGCCTTTACTATTCTAGACATTAAATTCTCCTGGTTTTTTTCGTGGAAGATATTTGCCAAAGCCTTTGCCAATAAAAGCCTTACCTTCATCGATGGCAACAGTGCCTCGCAAAATTGTCGTGCGGCATTTACCCGTCACTTGCCATCCTTCATAAGCGCTGTAGTCACAATTCATATGATGAGTTTTTGCCGACATCGTGTGTTTTTTATCGGGATCGAAAATCACGATGTCTGCGTCAGCGCCCACAGCAATTGTTCCCTTTTTCGGAAAGAGCCCGAAAATTTTCGCAGGTTTGGTAGAGGTCACTTCGACAAATTTGTGAATGTCTAAGCGATTTTTCAAAACACCTTCAGAAAACATGAGCTCCATTCGGTTTTCGATTCCGGGTGCGCCATTAGGAATTTTTGAAAAGTCTTTGAGACCCATCTTCTTTTGGTCCCAGCAAAAAGGACAGTGGTCGGTGGCAACCACTTCTATTAAATTTTGCGTGATCCCCTTCCATAAGGCAGCCTGGTCTTTCTTTTTTCGCAGAGGGGGACTCATTACATACTTAGCGCCGCCAAAGTCTGCCTCGGCATAGACCGAGTCATCCAGCAGCAGATACTGTACACAAGTTTCCACAAACACTTTTTGATTTCTTTTGGTCGCCTCGCGCACGCGGTTAAGAGCTTCTTCGCAAGTCATGTGCACAATATAAAGGGGATGACTGCCCTCAAAAGCAATGTCAATAATTCGACCCGTCGCTTCGGCTTCGACAATAGGAGGGCGCGATAAGGGGTGAAATTCGGGAGATAGATTTCCCTTATTTCTATTCTCGGTCACAAGGACATCCACCAGATCGCCATTTTCCGCATGGGTCGTTACCATGCCACCATACTTTTTGACTTCTCTCATCAACTCAATAATTTGCCGGTCATCGAGCATCAAAGCACCTTTGTAGGCCATGAAGGTTTTAAATGAAGTCACCCCTTGGTTTTCAACGAGACTCTTAATTTCTTTTTTGGTGTTTTCATTAAAATCAGTTACCGCCACGTGAAAGGCATAATCGCCGACAGCTTTACCCTTGGCTTTCTCATGCCAGGTATTAAGTGCCGATTGCAAACTATCGCCCTGAGTTTGGATTGCAAAATCAATTATTGTCGTGGTGCCACCGTGTAGGCCCGCCAAGGTTCCTGTAAAAAAGTCATCACTGGCATGAGTTCCCATAAAAGGTAATTCCATGTGCGTGTGCGCGTCGATTCCCCCCGGAAATAAAAAACAGCCTTTAGCGTCGATAACACGCGTGGCCTTATCTTGTAAATCAGTACCGACTGTATGAACTTTTTCGCCTTCAATATAAACATCAGCATCTTGAATATCTGAAGCCGTGACAACAGTGCCATTTTTGATGAGTAGAGAGTTCATTGAACCTTCCCTTGATTCCAAATATTGGCATCTGACATCCAACGCTGAGTTACTATTTTCTCATCAGTAAAAAAATCTACAGAGGCCGAACCGTGAGCTTTTATGTCTCCGTAAAAAGAATCTCTCGAACCGCCAAAACTAAAAAACGACATAGGTGCAGGCACCCCAATGTTAATACCAACCATGGTAGGAGCAATTTCGCTGCAAAATTTTCGTGCTGATGGCCCACTCGATGTAAAAAGTGTGGTGGTGTTGGCATAGGGACTGCGATTTACCCAGGCGATCGCTTCTTCAAAAGTTTTAACATTGGCTAACAATACCACCGGGCCAAAAATTTCTTCTCTACCAACTCGCATGTTTTCGGTGACGTCTGAAATGACAGTGGGTTTTAAAAAATAACCTGGTAGGTGGTCCACACCCTTTCTGCCATCGACGAGAATCTTTGCACCATCTGCCTTGGCAGACTCTATTAAACCAATAATTCGGTCTTTGGCTTCACGAGATATCACAGGCCCCATCTGCACATTGGGATCGAGTCCATCACCAATGGTGACATCAGTCGCACTTACGGTCATGCGTTCTTGCACCTGCTTGTAGGTTTCGTCACCGACACAGATAATCACCGAGCCCGCAAGGCAACGCTCTCCCGCACAACCAATCACAGATTCTAAAGCTGTGGCCACAGATTTTTCCATAATGGCGTCGGGCAATATTACCATAAAGTTTTTAGCGCCGCCTAAGGCTTGAACCCTTTTTCCGTGAGAGCAGGCCGTCGTGTAAACATATTTTGCGACGGGTGTAGACCCCACAAAGCAAACTCCCTTAACTGTAGGATGGGTGCATAAAGCCGTGACAACGTCTTTACCGCCGTTAACGAGATTCATAACGCCTTTTGGTAATCCCGTTTGCTCAATCAATTTGAAAACTAAGGCTTGGGTGAGGGGCACTCTCTCGCTGGGCTTTAAAACAAAAGTGTTGCCAGCAGCTATCGCGAAGGGCCAAAACCAAAAAGGCACCATCGCCGGAAAATTAAAGGGCGCGATACCGGCAAAAACTCCCATCGGCTGACGAATTGTTAAGCAGTCTATGCCTCGAGCAATGTCTTCAGAATATTCACCTTTTTGAAAACTAGGCATTCCCGTAGCCGTTTCTACCATCTGAATTCCCCGTCGCACACTGGCCCGGGCCTCTGAAAGGGTTTTTCCGTGTTCAAGGGTTACTGTTCGAGCTAATTCTTCGACATTCGCATCGAGAAGCGTTTTGAGTTTAAAAAGATACTGTACTCTTTCGATAGCCGGCACCAGCTTCCAGTTTTGAAAGGCGACGGCTGCGGCCAATACAGCTCGATTCACATCCTCTGAGGTTCCCACAGGACAAAGGCCGATTTCCTGATTTGTCGCTGGATTTGTGATGGGAGTTTGAATTTTTCCAAGTGATGAGACCCAATTGCCATTAACAAAATCTTGAAGCATATTTCACCTCCTAAGAATAAGTCAGAAAGACTAACCGAAGTCGCCACTCTCGACAAACTAAAGTTTTTAAGCCTTGAGTCAAGTTTACTCTTGGCAGGTCCTGACTTTAGCTGTTATCTTTTTTGAACCATGAAATCTCGCTTTAAACGCCGCTTACTCTTGGTTTTTTCTTTTGTTTTTGCAGGGGCGATCGCCTATGGGATATTCTCTCTTTCTCCTAAAACAGGAAAGTTGACTCCCCAGGAATACTTTTGCCCCGCCTGTTTAGAGGGATTTATCCTTAAGAGTACAACCTTTGAAGTTCCGAAAGAGATTCAGTTTATAGAAGACAGTTTATTTCTTTATATTCCGGCCCAACTTGATCTTGCCGAAAAGGCCATGATCCTTTCTGTTCTGCAGAATCTAAGTCAAATGGGCGTGGGCAATCAATCAGAGTTTGCACTTTTAGGCACTCGACTTTTTGAGGCCTGGGGAAAATCCCGCCTCAACATTAAAATACGGCTCGCCGAGCACGGCATATATCATCCTCAAAGGGGTATTCAGTGGCCCCGAATTAATGCCTGGCCTTTTGTTTATTTT
>Ga0163151_10001001_pt1 | contig 49095 bp, 34 predicted proteins | sample OliLakLV19MP5IB2_FD_145596 | JGI IMG/M metagenome (GOLD analysis project Ga0163151, IMG submission 145596) | Freshwater microbial mat bacterial communities from Lake Vanda, McMurdo Dry Valleys, Antarctica - Oligotrophic Lake LV.19.MP5.IB-2 | ecosystem: Environmental > Aquatic > Freshwater >...
TATTAACTACATAAATAACCTGAAAGTGCTTTATTTATTAACAAAGTTATCAACTTTTAGTGGCTACATTTTGGGGCTTTTATTAGGCAAACTTCTGCTGTTGCTATAAAGTATGTTTTAACTTCCGCTATATACATACTCTCATCCCGATGGCACAAGCAGAGCCGGTGTTAAAGGAGAATACTATAGTGAGTATATTGATCATTGGACTACTGAACACTGGCGAAATATGGAAAATGACTAAGGTGCTAGCAAGCTTGCATTTAACTATATTGCAAAAATATTGTTCGTTTAACATTTGTAAAATAATATTACAACAAAGAATATTCTTCTTTGGTTAGATTACAGCAATAAATTTGACTGGTATTAAGTACCCCCAGTAGGACTCGAACCTACGGCCTACGGTTTAGAAAACCGTTGCTCTATCCAGCTGAGCTATGAGGGCAAATTTTAAAGCTCTTCTTTCAATATATTATTAATAAAAAAAGTCGGGGTTGCAGGATTCGAACCTGCGGCCTCCTGCTCCCAAAGCAGGCATTCTACCGGGCTGAACTAAACCCCGATCTCTTTTTATTGTTATACTAGGCCAACCATTACTGGTGGATACCTGGATTTTCTTGACGGCTTGCATAGGGTTGCTGTCCTGTTTTGTTAAAACTTCGGTACATGGCCAGCAGACCTTTTGAAAGCGTTTCATACCTATCATAAAATTCTTGGTGACGAGCCTCTTCCATTTGGCCCATATCACGCAGTAGGTTGATGATGGTGGTGCACTCAAACACAAAGCCTCTGGCATGTGTATAAAAGTGCCTCTTGTCGGCGGGATTCACACGGCCCGTGCCTTGTGTGAGGTTGGTTAGTAACATTAAAGCGGCACGCTTCCACTGTGCTGCAAGATGCTCGTCCAACTGGTGTTCCCTCATATAATTCATCGAGTCCAATGTTTGCTTTTGGGCAGTTTGGTAAATATCCAATTTTTCAAAATCAAACATCGGTCTTTTTTTTCTTTTGAGCGGAGAGGGAGGGATTCGAACCCTCGGTACACGTTTCCGCATACGACAGTTTAGCAAACTGCTCCTTTCGGCCTCTCAGGCACCTCTCCGTTTTTTAAAGGGCTGCAAAAATAACCATTATAAGTCCAATATTCCAAACTAAAAAAAAAGGGAGGCGTATTATTTATGAAAAACAAAGACTTAAAGCTTCTTCTATGCTGTGTACTGGCGGTAAGCAAGTATTTCCCTTGCATATATAATGTTTTTTTGCGGGGTCATTGCCTACTTTTCCTGAAACCAAAGGTAATTTGCTGTCGTTATTGGCGAACGCAAATATTACTCCAGGCAATATATAGTTTTGTAATTGTAGTTCTGTAGGCCGACCTATATAAACCCATTGCACCAACTCTGTTTCAACCACCAATTGTAGCTGTAGCCAATGGGCATAGCCTGTGGGGAATTTCACAAATTGCGGATTTACCTTGTTCAGCATTTCCTTCGCTCTGTTTATCCAATTTGTATTCGCATAATAATGCCCAAGCTTCAACAAGTTCGTCGCCATTACCGCATTGGCACAGGGCATCACATCGTCTGTTGTGTCAAACTTTTTAACAATAAGCTGCTCACCTTTTTTTGAAATAAAACAAAATAGACCTGCTTCTTTATCGTAAAAATCCGCCTCGGTTTTTTCTGTCAAGTTTTTTGCAAGTTCTACATAATATTCTTTGCCTGTAACCTGATAAAGTTCAAGTAACACATCTATTATATAAGAATAGTCTTCTAAGAACCCAGAGATTTTTGATTGTCCGTTTTTGATGATGCGGTTTAGATTCAGCTCTATATCTAAGGCGATCTCTATAATTTTATTGATGCACTTTTCGGCAGTTATAATATATTCCTCGTTCCCAAAATATTTATGAGCATGTATCAAGCCCTTTGCCATTAGGCAATTCCACGAAACAATAATTTTATCGTCAAGTCCTGGTTTAATTCTCTTGCTTCGCTCAGCAAGAAGGAGTTTTTTGCAGGCTAGTATATAGTTTTTAAATTCTTCAAGTTCTAGTTGGTTATCTTGGCAATATATTTCAATGGGCTTTGTTTGCAACAATATATTATAGTCGTGTTCCCAAAAGCCTGCTCCTCCTACGGCAAAAAAGGTAATAAAATGTTTGCTATTATCGCCCAATAGTAAGGTTATTTCTTCCTCACTCCACACATAGTATTTTCCTTCTATTCCTTCGCTATCAGCATCCAGTGCCGAATAGAAAAGACCATCGTTGCTATATAATTCCGTCATCGCAAAATCTATAATTCCTTTTGCGGTTTCTTTAAACAACGGTTCTTTATATAATGGATATGTCCTGCTATATAAACTAAGCAGCTGAGCATTATCATATAACATTTTTTCAAAATGGGGAACTTTCCATTCGCCATCAACCGAATAACGAGCAAAGCCTCCCGCTAGTTGATCGTATATACCACCCATTGCCATTTTTGAGAGGGTTTGGAATAATTGTACTTTGGCTATTTCGTTGCAGGTTTTACTGTGATAATCCAAGACAAAATTCCAAACAGGGGGCATGGGAAACTTGGGAACATAACCAAGGCCGCCTAGGGTTATATCGAATGCTTTTTGTAGGTTGTGATATATATCGTCAGTATTATTTGTGAGTTCTGCGTTTTCGTTTTTAATACTTACCGTTTCTATATTTGCCATACCCTCCGTGAGCTTTGTGGCATATTCATCAGCCTTTGCGGGGTCTTGAATATAAAAGTCGGAGAGTTTTTTTATCGTGTCCATCCAATGTGCTTTTGGGAAATACGTTCCCGCATGAATTGGTCTGCCATCGGGCAGGCAAATTACATTTAACGGCCAACCTCCTCGCCCTGTAATAAGCTGGCAGGCGTCCATATATACTTGGTCCACATCGGGCCGCTCCTCTCGGTCTACTTTAATACTAATAATAGACTTATTCATTATATCGGCAACCTCTTCGCTTTCAAACGATTCGTGCTCCATAACATGGCACCAGTGGCAGGCCGAATAACCAATACTAACCAATACCAACTTGTTTTCTTCCTTGGCCTTTTTCCAAGCCTCATCTCCCCACTCATGCCAATCGACTGGATTGTAGGCGTGTTGCAGCAAATAGGGACTCAGTGCATGTATAAGTCTGTTGGTGTGGGTTTTCAAAAGGATTTGATTATTTGCTGCTATACTTTATAATGGTTTCGTGAGCGAAAGCACAAAAATCGGTAAGGGTGCCCATAGTTAAGTAACCCGTTAACTGCGACTGTGCAACCATATTCTGCATTTGTTTTTCTTGGTTTATCGTTGCGTTATTCCCAAATTCATAATTTTTCAAAGTCTCGTTAAGAACGATTAATTGCTCATCATATAGGCGGGTTAAAATATCATAACGCACTATTAGCAAGGAATGCGTGGTGCTCAAAAGCTTTTGGTTTTTAGTTGCTGCTTGCTGGTTAATGCTTGTTTTCTCTGCCGGCGTTTTTGCTTTAGCCAATTCCTTTTGCTTCCATAAAGTTATATCATTGAATTTTTTATGGGTGGAATCTTTATGGGTTTTTATCTCGGTGGTACACTTGTTCTGAATTTCTGTGAACTTGCGTTGCTGTTCACTAGCTATACTAATCACCTCAAATATATTCTTCCTGTTTTTTTCAAAAATCAATTTTTCATAGGCAAGCAAGTGGTTCGTTTTTACCCTGTCAATTCCCAATAGCGTATATAGCGAATCTCTATATGTTTCTCTTTCTTGATAGTTCATGTGGTAATAAGCGTTTGATATGACAGGGGTTTTGAGTCTACTGGAAAGTTCTTTCAATGCTTTACCGTATGCGGGTGTTTCATGGTAGTCTGATTTCCCGTTTTTGATGGTGAGTATTTTCTCTTTTTGTAGCAGGGTCTCCATCGAATCAATACTTTTAGTCACGGCCTCGCCCTTTTCCTTTACTTTATCTGGTAGCCCGGGGGTTAACAATTCCATAGGCCCATTGCCTGGCTCTTCCATAACCATAGCTTGCGGCATACTCATAGAATCCATTCTTAGCTTAAGGGATATAGCTACTCTGTCTTTTATGTTAGTGCAGTTGGCTGTTGTGCAGGCTTTTTTTACTGCCTCAATTGTGCTTGGAAGTGTGGGTAATAGATTTCGAACCACCTGCATATCTTCCACATATATTTTTTGTGCCGATGCCGAGCAGCAAGCTATCAGTAAACTTAAAAGTAATTGTTTTTTCATGTATGTGTTATTTTGAGCCGCGAAGTTAGGGCCAAATCGGTGCGTATGTGAAATTTTACAGGTATTTTGTAGTCGGGCAAAAGGATTTTACAAAACTGCACGATGGCTTGTTTGGTGAGTGTTTGCCCTTTTTCTATATAGATATGTGCTACTAGTTTTTTGCCCATAATCATATCTTCTTCACCATATACTTTTACCGATATAATACCACCCATTTTTATAATAGTATTTTCAACTTCGGCAGGGTCTACTTTTTCGCCTCCTATATTGATGGTGTCTTCTTTACGACCGAGTATTTTTATATAACCTTCGTTGTCTTGTTCCACTCTGTCATTGGTGCATATCCATCCATTTTCTATTATAGGTTTGCCTATTATAAAACATATAATACTGGGTGTAGTTTTTAACCACAATATATCTTCTTTTATCATATAATCCTCTCCTTCTTTTCCAGGTTTGAAATATATACTTCCCTCTTGCGAATAGGTTCTAATATTAGTGGTCTCCGTAGTGCCAAAGGCTTGGTGAATGTGCGTATGTGGAAGACATTCTTGCAACTTATATAATAGTTTCTCATCGCTGCGTTCGCCACCCAGGTTTAGTATTTGTATACTTTTAAGTTTTTCTATATTGCCCGAAACCATAACTAGTCTAATGAACGACGGGGTGCAAGCCAGAAGGTCTATTTTTTCGGCGGCAATGGTAGTACAGATTGTATTTATGCTTTGGTCGGTGGGTATTATAATAGTGCCGCCCGGTATTATAATACTTAACAAAGTTTCTATACCCGAAATATGCTCGGGGCTAAACACCAAAACTGTTTTAAACTTGCGGTGCAGTTTTGTATACTTTTGTGCAATAATATTAAAGTTGTGCAATACCACTTTCTTATTGCCCGAGGTACCTGAGGTTTCTAATACCAAGCCTGCTTGCTGGGTTGAGGCAAACGCATCGAGCTCTTCGTATCTTTCTAAATCTTTTATTATTATAATACTTCCGTTTGCATACACTCCCTCAAGCCAAGGGTATGTAGGCGTTTGCCCCAGGTAAGGAAAAACTATATGCTTATTATATAGCAGTGTAAAAAAGTCGACCCAATAATTAATGCTATAGTCTGCTTTTAGGGCTATGGTGCGAGGCAAGTTAAGACGCTCATGTTCTTTGGCTCTTACAATAACTTTTTCACAAAACTGTTCGTAGTTAACTTGCTCATTGCCTTGAACCATCATAAGTCCTTTGTGATTGAGCCATTGTAGCGTGTCCATAATAAGCTACAAATGTAATGCAACCCTTTTCACAAAAAACGAATCTTCAATAAAAACAAGTAATTTTGCAACATGCTCAAACAAGCCGCCTTCTTCGTAGTATTATATCTATTTATCACTAACACGTATGCTCAAACGCGTAAGTACAGCAACGAGTTCCTCAATATTGGCGTATCAGCCAGAGCCTTTGGTATGGGCAATTCCGTTATAGCCTCGTGCAACGACGTATCGGCGGCATACTGGAACCCCGCAGGCTTAATGCGTGCCAAGGAGAAGTTCCAATTCTCGGTAATGCACAGCAACTACTTCTCAGGCATTGCCAATTACGACTATGGCGGGGTGTATAAACGCTTCGACGACCAAAATGCGGGAGGTTTTAGTATCATCCGTTTTGGAATAGACAATATACCGAACACCATAGACCTGCGTGGCCCCAGTGGCGAGATAGATTATAACCGCATTAAAACCTTTAGTGCTGCCGACTGGGCTTTTATGGGCACCTATAGCCACATGTTACGCAACGGCAATACCAGCATAGGCGGCACGGCCAAGCTTATACACCGAACCATTGGTAGCTTTGCCAATGCTTGGGGCTTTGGGTTCGATTTTGGAATGCAGCACAAAAAAGACGACTGGATTTTTGCCGTTATGGCCCGCGATGTAACCTTCACCTTTACAGGTTGGAAATATACCTTTACCGAAACCGAAAAGGCCCAACTGCAGCAGACAGGCAATGTGGTGCCGCAAAGTTCGCTAGAGGTGGCCACACCCCGCATTATAGGTGGCGTGTCACGCAAGATAACCTTAAATGAAAAAATATCCATGTTGCCCGAAGCCAACCTGCAAATAACCACCGATGGCCGCCGCAACAGCCTTATAAGTACCCGTGCAGGTAGCGTGAACCCCTCGCTGGGCGTGGAAACCAATTATGCCGATATAGTTTTTCTGCGTGTCGGAATCTACAATTTCCAAAAGGAAAAAGACATATTAGGCAAAACCAAAACCACCCTGCAACCGACCATTGGCGTGGGGCTGAAACTAAATAACCTGATGGTTGATTACGCCTTTACCGACATAGGTGGCAGCAGTGCCGCCCTTTACTCACACGTGTTCTCGTTGAGGCTGGGCATAGGGAAGGTGGAGACGGAGGAGTAGGTGATAAAATAAGCAAAAGAGCCGTCCGCGATAGCCCCGCCGCGGCGGGGGGATGCAATCGGCTTTAGCAAAGGAAATGGGTTTGTAGCCCCCAAATTTTTTTTACTCGTTTGCATCAAATGATTTAAGTGGTTATATAGCTTTGGTTATAAACCACAAACCTTATGCAAGCCGCTTGAATCCCGCAGTGTCGGGTGATACCATTGCTTATTATACATTTGTCTAAAAAAGGCATGATACTATATACTCAAGTCCACATATACTCATTTATCATTTTTATCGAGGGTCTTGTATTGATGCGTTATAATACCAATTCTTAAACTAAAATAGTTCTCCGCCTGTGGTGGATTTGGTTTGTAGAATGGTAATGCCGAACTACATCCCGAAAGCCCCGCAAACTTGCGGGGGGATTAGTCCCTTTCTTTTGGACTATTATATATTGAGTTTCGGTATAATTTCAATGACATTATTGAGGGCTACCACTAAACTTTCTTTGATTTCTCCACCATGTCTTTTCCGCCAGGTTTAGTTGAGGGGAATATGGCCTACGTTCATAAGAGACTAGCCTGCAACTCACACACGGCTTGCCAAGCCATAAGGCCGCTTCCTATTTCCAGTGCAGCTTCATCAATATCGAAAGTAGGTGTGTGAACAGATGAAGTGATGCCCTGTGCCTCGTTACGTGTGCCAAGTCTATAGAAACAGGCAGGCATTTGTTGGCTATAGAAACTGAAGTCTTCGGCCGCCATCCAGATGTCAAGATCGACCACATTTTCTGCTCCTAAATATTCTATTGCATTTTGTTTGGCTTGCAAAGTGAGAGTTTCATCATTATATAAGAATGGGTAACCCCTATCAATCCTAAACTCACAGCTACCGCCCATGCTTTCGGCAATGGTGGTGGCCATTTTTATCATAAGTTCATGTGCTTTGCTACGCCAGATCTCGTCGAGGGTGCGGAAGGTCCCTTCCAGTTTTACCTCATTTGGAATTATATTGGTAGCACCATTGGCTGTTACTTTTCCGAAACTTAAGACCGATGGCACGATAGGGTTTGCATTCCTACTCACTATTTGTTGCAATGCTATTATAATATGGCTGGTAATTAATACAGGGTCAATATTGAGGTGGGGCATAGCTCCGTGGCCACCTTTGCCCTTTACCGTTACATAAATTTCGTCGGTACTGGCCATATATAAACCTGGTCTGAAACCAACTTTACCCACAGGTATCAGGGGCATAACATGTTGGCCAAAAATGGCGGTGGGTGCAGGGTTTTGCAAAGCCCCTTCTTTTATGAGCATTGAAGCCCCCCCTGGTAACACCTCTTCGCCGGGCTGGAACAGAAGTTTTATAGTGCCTTCCCACAACTGGCGGGTATTATATAATATATTGGCAGCACCTAGCAGGCAACTGGTATGTACATCGTGACCGCAAGCGTGCATCACGCCAGTGTTTTGGCTTTTGTAAGGCACTTCGTTTTGTTCGGTGATGGGCAGGGCATCCATATCGGCACGCAGGGCAATGGTTTTTTTGCCGGGGTTTTGTCCTTCTATCAGCACAACCAAACCAGTGGTGGCAATATGTTGGATTGAACTAATACCGATATCTTTAAGTTTTTGCTCAACAAATTTACAAGTCTCAAACTCCTTGAAACTCAGTTCGGGATGAGCATGCAAATGGTGACGAAAGTCGGCAATTTGATTGCTAATTTCATTTGCTTTTGATTTGATAATGTTTTTTAGCGTTTCTTTGTCCTGCATCGTTGTGCAAATGTATAACTATATTACTAAATCGTTTTCAGAAAAATTTGATTGGCTTTTGGGCAAAACAACCTTGATGTGTTTGCTTATTTTCTGTCTCAACTTTGTATTAAAAACAATATATATTACAGCCACGCCACTAAGCGGGGATGAGCCATTTTCGGTGTATATGAGCCAAATGCGTGTTGGGGTTATTTGGGAATATTTGTTTACAGGCAATAACCCTCCTTTGTATGAAATTATTTTACACTATTGGGTAAACTGTTTCGGAGTAGGAGAATTTTCGGTAAGGATATTTTCGGTAATCATATCATCGCTCACAGGGGTTTTTATATACAAAATAGGTTTTCGTTTTTTCAATAAGCAAGTGGCCCTAACCGCTAGTATATTATTCTTGTTTTCCAATTACCATACCTTCTTTTCGCATGAGGCACGTTGCTATACGATGCTAGGCTTGTTTACGGCTGCATCATTTTATTTCTTTCTCCATATTATAATGGGCAAGCCCAAGAAAGTCACCATGGCGTGTTATATACTGGTTAATACACTCATACTATACCTCCATTATTTTGGGGCATGGGTACTTTTCTCGCAGGCAATAGCCTCGGTGCTGGTACACTTTATATATAAAAGAAAGATCAGGGCAATTATTGTATCGAACTTTATGGTATGCTTATTTTATGCACCAGTATTGTATATACTTTTTCAAAAAATAAGTTTGGACAAAAATTGGGACTATAGTTGGCTGGGCAAGGTAACAGGGTTAGAGCCTTTGTATGATATGATTTGGGCTTTCAGCAATGTGCCGGTGTCTGCAGTTTTTTGTCTAGTAGTATTGGCTATTTCTGTCTTTTTACTTGCTAGCAAAAAGATTAAGGCATCAATACCGGGAGTAATAATTCTGAGTTGGTTTTTTATTATATATATACTCATGTTTGTGGTATCGTTCCGCATACCTATGTTTCACAATCGTTACGTAATGCCTGCTGCTATTGCTTTTCCTATCCTGATGGCCTATGGTGCTTTTATTGTATCGCAATTAAAGTATATAAAATATGTATATATAGTTATGTTATGTTTGTTTATAGTTACTTCCAATTTTAACCCCCAACCTAATTTGCAAACTGAGCAAATGGTGAATCTAGTAAAGCAGAACAAGAATGACGAAAAGTGTATAGTATTTTTCCAGCCACAATGGAATTTGCTTGGCTTTTGTTATTATTATGATAGGGAACTCTTTAAACGAGTTGATGAAAAATCATTATATAAAAACATTGAAACAGCCTTAAGCAACAAACAGATATATGGAGTGAACACAACAGATGAAAAAGTTTTTTTGCAGCTAGAAAACTACAATAAAATTATTTTTATAGATACAGATCACGGCACTTGTTTTCCAGGCAATCACATTCAAAATCTTCTTGGGGCGAAATACCAAATGGTGTCGCACAATCCTGACACCTTAGGATTTGGGTATTATATATACTTGAAACCTACAAATGGGCCCCAATAAGCAAATCAATATCCTTGCTTTGCAAGTTGAATCGTTGGGCCACATGGCGGTTAGTAAGTTGCCCTTTATATACATAAATTCCATGTCGTACACCGGGTCTTTCCCATATTAACTTATGGAAACTGCCGCTATCGGCAATATTCATTAGCAAAGGTGTGAGCACATTGCTTAGTGCATAGCTGGCTGTGCGAGCCACACGCGATGATATATTGGGCACACAATAATGGATCACATCGTGTTTGCGAAAAACGGGGTTTGTATGGTTTGTTACCTCACTGGTCTCAAAACAGCCACCAAGGTCTATACACACATCTATTACCACCGACCCGGGTTTCATCTGCATCACCATTTGTTCATTCACCACACAAAGGCTAGTATTGTCTTCACCTCTTAAAGCACCAATAGCCACATCAGCTGTTTTTAAAGCACGCGATAATATATTGGGTTGCAAGACCGCTGTAAAAAGACGCTCACCAATATTGTTTTGAAGCCTACGTAACTTGAACAGGGAATTGTCAAATACTTTAACTGAGGCACCTAATCCAATAGCTGCACGTGCAGCAAATTCGCCCACAGTGCCGGCTCCTATTATAACAACTTCGGTGGGTGGAATACCTGATATGCCCCCCAACATTTCGCCTTTGCCACCACTGGCACTCGACAAATATTCTGCTGCTATAAGCAAACTGGTACTTCCTGCAATCTCGCCCATTGAGCGGATAATAGGGATGCTACCCGATGAGTCTTTATAAAATTCATAAGCCACTGCATTTACTTTTTTCTTTTGCAAAGCTGTTATATAATCCGTGTTCAAGCTAGTGAGTTGAAGGGCAGAGATAAGCAGTTGATCGGGCTTCATCATCTCAATTTCTTCCATTGTGGGCGGATCCACCTTTAGTAATATTTCCGCCTCAAAAACTTGTTTCTTATCATAAGCTATACGGGCACCCGCTTCACTATAATTGGTATCAGAAAAATTGGCTCCCTTGCCCGCACCCGATTCTATAATAACATCGTGGCCATTGTTAACCAAAAGCCCTACAGACGAGGGAGTAAGCGGAACCCTGTTTTCTTGAAAGGTACTATCTTTGGCCACCCCAATAAGCAATTGTTGATTGCTGGTATCCACCGCAGCCGGCATTTCTTGTGGCTGCAATGTAGCTTGCTTGGCTAATTCACTGAAACCTGATTTCCCTTGATCCATAACCTTGATAAATATAATTTATGCAAATTTAAGGTTTCATCTCTTAAATACAATTATATAAAATTTATATAATGCGGAAGTATTATACCGATTAACGCAGCATGCAGCGTAACAATACTAAAGCATCATATTGCTTAATTGCTGAAACTCGAGCACCGAAAGCTGCTCAGGGCGTTTGTCGAACACCGGGTTTCGTTTCATTTCGTCGCTGCTAATATATGCAGACAAAGAATTCCGCATGGTTTTCCTTCGCTGGTTGAATGAAGCCTTTACGAGTGTTTTCAAGAAACCGGGGTCAAAATCGCCTAGGTTTTCTTTTCGGGTAAGTTTTATAACACCGCTCTTTACGCGAGGCGGCGGACTAAAAACATGTTCGTGTACCGTGAATAAATATTCTACATCGTAAAACGACTGGGTGAGAACACTCAAAATACCATAGTCCTTGCCACCATGTTTTGCCGTAATTCGCTCAGCCATTTCTTTTTGGAACATACCTGCTGCACCGGGCACTAAATGTCTTTGGTCTAGTATCTGAAAAATTATTTGTGAAGATATATTATAAGGAAAATTGCCAATGACATATACTTCCTTATCGCAACAGGTAGCTAAATCAAGCTTTAAAAAATCACCTTCTATGATGCAAAGTTGCGGATATACTTTTTTTAAATAGGTTACAGACTCTTTGTCAATTTCACACACTTTCAGATTCAATTTAGGGAAAGCTGCTATCATATATTTGGTAAGGACACCCATACCAGGGCCTATTTCTAATATATCGCCTTCATAACCGCTATCTAAGGGGATATTGGCAATTTTTTTTGCAATGTTTTCATCACGCAAAAAATGTTGACCGAGATATTTTTTGGGAGTTACCAATTTTTAATACGAAATAAATATTGATTTAGGAAAGCAGTTGCAATTATAGGCTTATTATACAATAACTAAATTGAATTTGTTTTTTCGCCCTGGCAAAGAGAGATATAATATATTTTCACCTAGAAAAACAAGAATTTAACAGCTTATTGGGGTCTATTTATTTCTTATTACAATGCTCAATTAAAGCACGAGCATTTTGCGAGCATCAAACAATAAATAAAAAAAAATTTGTTTATTTGGTCTTTTTTTGTATAATTTTACCAACCGATTTTTAAATGACATCTCACTACTTAAGAGAACTTAGAAAGAACATGCTAAAAGATATGACAGATATAGAATTGCAAACCCCCAAAGAAGCCCTAAAATATTATTTTGGGTTTGACACATTTAAAGGACATCAGGAAAACATTATCACTGCCACACTGAATGGAGAAGATAGTTTTGTTATTATGCCTACAGGGGCAGGAAAAAGTTTATGCTACCAATTGCCAGCCTTAATGATGGAGGGGACCGCTATAATAATATCACCACTTATCGCATTGATGAAGAACCAGGTCGATCAGATTAGAGGATTCAACGAAAGTGATACCGTGGCCCACTTCTTAAACTCATCACTTTCGAAAGCAGATATACAAAAGGTAAAAGACGACACGCGATCAGAGAAAACAAAAATGCTGTACATCGCTCCAGAAACGCTTAAGAAAGAAGAGACCATTGATTTTTTGAAAGAAATAAAAGTATCATTTATAGCAGTGGACGAAGCTCACTGTATTAGTGAATGGGGTCACGATTTCAGACCTGAGTACCGCAGAATAAAACTGATAACCAAAGAACTTGGCAATGTGCCGATGATGGCTCTTACTGCAACTGCCACTCCCAAAGTACAAAGTGATATACAGAAGAATTTGCAAATGACGGAAGCTACTTTATTTAAGTCTTCGTTCAACCGTCACAATTTGTATTATGAAATTAGACCCAAAGGAAAGAAGGATGCCAATGTAAAAAACATTGTTTCCTATATCAAGTCGAAACCAAACCGCAGCGGAATTATATATTGCCTCAGTCGCAAACGAGTTGAAGAAATATCGGAGATACTAAATGTGAATGGTATTAAATCTATTCCTTACCATGCGGGGCTCGATGCCAAAACAAGGGCGTCGCACCAAGACAAGTTTTTGATGGAGGATGTAAAAGTGGTTGTAGCAACTATAGCATTTGGTATGGGGATCGATAAACCCGATGTGCGGTTTGTGATGCATTATGATGTACCCAAATCGTTAGAAGGATATTATCAAGAAACAGGACGTGCAGGCAGAGACGGGATAGAGAGCGACTGTGTATTATATTATAATCCGGCTGATATAGAAAAGCTGGAGAGTTTTATGAAAGACAAGCCAGTTGCCGAACGCGAAATTGGGTCGCTGCTTACTTTCGAAACACAATCTTTTGTAGAATCGAGCGGTTGCCGCCGCAAAATGCTACTGCATTATTTTGGCGAAAGTTTTAACGACGAAAATTGTAACAATATGTGCGATAACTGTCGCCACCCGAAGCCGAAAGAAGAGGTGACCAATGAAACAAAAATGTTTTTGGAAGCTGTGAGAGACTTAGGAGAAAAATTCGACGTAGATCATTTGGCTCAAATATTTATGGGTGAGCGTACACAAGCTATCACCTTAAACCGCCATGATAAATTACCCGTATTTGCATCAGGGGCATATCGCGACATGGCTTTTTGGAAATCGATAGGAAGGCTATGTATGTTAAACCTATATACTTTTAAAGATATAGAAAACTATGGGCTGGTTAAGATGAACGCAAAGGGTGCAGCATGGTTAGCTGCTCCGCAAAAGGAGATGATGGCCAAAGACCAATCTTTCGAGCGAGTAACCGACGAAGATGGTAGCTCATTTGAAGTGGAAGCCGTGTACGATGACCAATTATTTACCATTCTAAAAGATTTGGTAAAAACTGTTGCCAAAGAAAAGAAACTCCCACCCTATGTAATTTTCACTGACCCAAGTTTAGAAGACATGGCTGTGAAATACCCCATTACGATGGAGGAATTGCAGAACATACAAGGAGTAAACAGCAATAAGGCAGCTAAGTATGGCCAAAAGTTTATTGAAGCTATTTCCAATTATGTAGAAGAGAATGAGATTGAAAGGCCAGATGACATGGTGGTGAAGTCGGTGGTAAATAAATCGGGAGCCAAGGTTGCGTTGATACTTAATATCGACAAGAAAAACTCCATCGACGATATAGCACGTGGAAGAGGAATGAACCGCGACGAAATGGTTGCCGAAATAGAAGGTATTATATATACAGGCACCAAACTTAACCTTCGCTATGCCGCTCAGTCTATATTGGACCAAAACCAGCAGGACGAAATATTCGAATACTATAGGCAATCAAGCAGCGACGATTTGGAAGAAGCTGTAAAATACTTTGATAGGGATTACAACCACGAAGAAATGCGATTGATGCGAATGATATTTATATCGGAAGTAGCGAATTAAAATTCTTTTACGAAATCCAAATAAACATCGTCATTGCGAGCAATGCTTCAATGCTTGGCTTCGCCGCGGCGAATTGTGATTCGGAGACACAATAACGAGATTGCTTCACGGGAAGCCTGTTGGCAATGACGCTACGTTATTATACATAAGGTGCCTATCTTTGCCGCAAAAAACTCGATGCAGGATTTATTTAAGAAATTAGAAGCGAATATGGGGCCTTTGGGCATGCATGCCAAGCAATCGCACGGCTACTATACATTTCCAAAACTAGAAGGGGACATTAGTGCCCACATGAATTTTAGGGGCAAAGAAAAACTCGTGTGGAGCCTTAATAACTATTTGGGCTTGGCCAACCATCCCGAAGTTCGCAAAGCCGACGCAGAAGCTGCCGCACAATACGGAATGGCATACCCCATGGGAGCCCGCATGATGAGTGGCGAAAGCGATAACCACGAAGCCCTTGAACGCGAGCTTGCAGCCTTTATAGGCACAGAAGATACCATCCTCCTCAACTTTGGATATCAAGGTATGGTTAGTGCCATTGATGCATTGGTAGACAGGCACGACGTAATTGTATATGATGCCGAAAGCCATGCCTGTATAGTTGATGGTGTGAGACTGCACGCAGGCAAACGTTTCATTTTTAAACACAATGATGTGGCCGGTGCCGAGAAACAATTGCAACGAGCTACCGAGTTGGTAAAAGATACTCCCGGTTCTATTTTACTTATTACCGAAGGCGTATTTGGTATGAGTGGAGCACAGGGCAATTTGAAAGATATAGTAGCACTAAAAGAAAAATATAATTTCCGTTTGTTTGTGGACGATGCACATGGATTTGGAACCATGGGCAAAACAGGAGCAGGCACTGGAGAAGAGCAAAACTGCATGGATGGTATCGATATATACTTTAGCACATTTGCTAAAAGTATGGCTTCTATAGGTGCCTTTATAGGCAGCACTAAAGAAGTAATAACCTACTTACGCTATAATAGCCGCTCACAAATATTTGCCAAATCATTGCCCATGCCTTTGGTGCAGGGAGCAAGAAAAAGATTGGAACTGCTACGCACACAACCCGAACTAAAAGCCAACCTATGGAAAATAGTAAGTGCCCTACAAAACGGTTTAAGGAATGCAGGTTTTAATATAGGTATTACCACCACCCCTGTAACCCCAGTATTGCTCAATGGCACCATACCAGAGGCCACAGCACTAACTTTAGATTTGCGTGAAAACTATGATATTTTCTGCTCTATAGTAGTATACCCTGTAGTACCCAAAGATGTAATTATGCTCCGTTTGATACCCACAGCCGTGCATACTGTTGCCGATGTAGACAGAACTATTAAAGCCTTTAAAGAAGTAAAAGAAAAACTGGAAGCGGGGCAGTATAATGTGCAGCAGATAGTAGAAGCAGGAGTGAGGTAATAGGGACTAGATATATCTATACTGCCCTCTCGCAACTCACAACAGGTAACTCGTAACTATTACTTCAGCATCTTCCTAATTCCCAACTCAAGAGCAAAAGAGTAGTTATGTTGTTTGAGTGGTACATCTTTGCCAAACACCGAGACAGGGCTAAACATGCCACGGAAACCAAAAGATACTTTCATATCGGGCCTGCCAAAGATAGGCATAAGGACACCTGCCCTTCCCATAAAATCGCAACCCACACGCTGCAAGGCCAATTGGGTCACGGGCACAAACACACCTGATTGGGCACTTTGATAATCTTGCACATCACCTCGGGCTGCCAGTAATATATTTAGCGACAGGCCACCACCCGCATATACAGTAAGCTTGCGTGTTTCTAATTTCCACTCGCCCAAAACAGGTATTCTTATATAATGATATTTTTGGTCACCGTTTATACTAATACCTTTTTCCAGTTTATATACCGAGTCTTGTATGTATATATAACTAGCAGTGGTATCGTATTTCTTCAGTGTTGGGTCAATATCTACAAACACTTTCCTCTGTGCGGTTGATACAGTATAGCTGGCACTCAGCCCCTGCACATTATACAGAACCCCTGTTTGTATATTCCAATTTCTGTTTAGTTCCTTGCCCACTGTAATAGCTAGTGCGGGCTTGGTAATTAATGCTACCTCTGAGCGGTTGCGTTGGTTTATATGTTCGCTTAGGCTTGCATCTCCACTTAGCGTACGGTAAGAACGATTAGCCGTTAGTGCCACCTCCACAAAGTATTTTTGGCTTTTAGAGTTAGGGGTTTTTCTAATAGTCTTATCTTTTTCTTCTTTTTCTTTGCTCAAGTCTTTTTTATTAAGGCGAATATCTGTTGGCGGAGCCTCCGCTTTTTCATACTCCATATTGGCAGTACGAGTAACAACATCATTAGGCTTGATTATATTTTTCATATCGGGCTCAACCATGCCACTGTTCCTGTCTACTATATGCTCTGTAGTGTTAGCATACTCCTTATATTTAGCGAGTGCCACCTCGGCTGTATAATATACCATATTATTTACTGCCGATAACCTTAGGGTATCGGGTGTTTGTGCCACAGCATTATTATTTGCATCAGTATTGTTGCTGGCAGCAAGATCGTTGTTTGCAAATGCTTTTGCTATTGTATAGGCTTGCAAATGCTTTTTATCCTTTTTAAACTGATAATAGCCCATAAGCCCCGCCACCAATAGCAACCCTGCGGAGCCATAGTACCACCAAAGGACACCTGCTCTCTTTTTTCTTTTTTGATCGGCCAAGATATATTCCCAAACCCCTGCTGGGGTTTGTTTTTCATCATTGTTCAATTTGGCAAACAAATCATCTATGTTGTCTAACTTGTCCATAACTATGTTGTTCTAAATTTTTTAATTTTTCTTGTAATAATGCCCTTGCCCTAAACAAATTGCTCTTCGATGTGCCGTCGCTAATACTAAGCATCTCCGCAATCTCGTTGTGGCTATATCCATCCACGGCAAATAGATTGAAAACCGTTTGTGCCATGGGCGGTAGTTGCTTTATCAACATGGTCAACTCTTCCATGGTGTACTGGGCGTTATAAGGCGTGTACGATGCCCCTTTTTCCCAGTCTACTGCGTCTATGTCTACATCCGTAAACCTCCTTTTTGCCACATTGTAATGGTTGAGTGCCGAGGTTACAACCACCCGTCTTACCCATCCCTCAAGCGAGCCTTTGTGCCCAAATTGGTGCAGGTAATCGAACACGCGAATGAACGAATCTTGCAGCAAGTCCTTGGCCTCATCAGCATCGGCTGTGTAGCGTAAACAAACAGCCATCATTTTGTTAGCGAATTTTTCATAAATCCACTTTTGGCAGGCATGGTCTTTCCTTATTGCCCCGTCAATGATTTTCTGCTCGTCTAATTGGTCTATATGGCTTTGCTTAATCAAGGGTTGTTGTAATGACAATTTTATTTTAGGGATGGTTGGGTTGGGTTGGAAGATTTTTTATTTAGTAGTTTGCATTTCACATTACACAGGTTACAGTTGGCAGTTTGAAATTTGAGGGTGTGATGGTTATACAAATATAGGGATAAAATTATTTTGAATATATATTCACTGCCATTTATTTTGCCTTATTGTTCTATGAGTGTCCCAAAGTATATATTCCAATTAATTTTAGGCGGCGAAAGCGAGATACTCGACTTCAAGAAAACCATTACCTCTGTAAGCAAAATCGCCAAAACAATGGTATCATTTGCCAACCACAAAGGTGGTAAGTTATTGGTAGGCGTCAATGATAATGGCAGTATTAGCGGGATTCGAAGCGACGAAGAAAAATATATGCTCGATATGGCTGCAGGTTTCTTTTGCAAACCGGCAATCGACATTACTATAGAAGAATGGGAGTTTGAAGGCAAAACTATTTTGGAGGTGGCCATACCAAAAGGAGAACATAGACCCTATGCAGCCAAAGATGAAGATGGAAAGTGGTGGGTTTATATTCGTGTGAAGGACGAAAGTCTATTGGCCAGCAAAGTGATGGTGGAAGTATTGCGAAAACAAAACAGCAATGATGGCGTAAAAATAAACTATTCGTCAAAAGAAAAAGCCTTGCTCGATTTTTTGACTAGTCATGACCGCATTACCATCAAGGAACTTTGCCAAATGCTCAATATAGCCCGTTGGCGAGCACAAAGAATGTTGGTGAACCTAGTGAGCATTGGTGTAATAAGAGTTCACAATACTGAAAAGATAGAGTTTTATACTTTGTGAAAAGTATTATGATATACTTAACACCACCTTGCCAAATTGGTTTCCTGTATTCAGAAAATCTAAAGCATCTTGTGCCTGTTCCAAAGGAAAAACATGACTCACCGTGGGTGTAATTTTATGCTTGTTCACAAAGGCCAGCATCTCCGCAAAGTCCTCATTGGAACCCATGGTAGAACCTATAATAGCTATTTGCCTCCAAAATATTTTAGCAGGTATAATATTTCCAATATTTCCAGCAGTACCACCATATATTAAAACCTTTCCTCCTGGTGTGCAGCAATCTACCACCGCCCCAAAGCCAGATCCACATGCTGATTCGACGATTACATCGAACTCGCCAGCCTGTTGGACCAACTCTTTATTCCACTTGTCTTTTTTATAATCTATTCCACCTTTAGCACCAAGCTCAAAGGCTTTTTGTAGCTTATCATCACTGCTGCTGGTAACCCATACCTCGTTTCCATTGGCTATTGCAAATTGCAGTGCCATTTGGGCAACACCGCCGCCAATGCCTGTTATCAATACTTTGTTAGTTAGTTGCAAATTCCCTTGCACCATTAATGCACGAAAAGCTGTTAAACCAGCAAGGGGCAATGCGGCAGCTTCGTTCCAGTCTAAATGTGAAGGCTTGGGGTGCAGGAGTTCTGCTGAAATAGATATATATTCGGCAAAAGTTCCATTGGTGGGCGTGCCCATTATTATATAATCTTTGGCTTGGTGCTTTGGGTTATTGCCCCAATTGAGTCCAGGATTCATAATCACCTCTTTATTCAGCCAATTGGAATCAACCCCCTCGGCAATTTCAGAAACTATTCCTGACCCGTCAGAACCAAGAATCACTGGAATTTTAATTCCCGAATATAATCCTTGTTGTATAAACACATCTCGGTGATTAAGTGCAGCAGATTTTATTGCTACCAGCACCTCGCCTTTTGCCAAAATTGGTTTTGGACTTTCCGTTACTTGAAGAACTTCATTTAATTGCGTTAATATCGCTGACTTCATCATGCTTATATCGAAACAGACTATATTAATTAGGCAAATGGAACAGCCTGTCCCAGCGTACCTTGTTTAATCCTTTGGCATAACTGTCCCAACTTAGCCAAATAAAAACAGCTTTACCTACTATATGGTCTTCGGGTACAAATCCCCAAAAACGGCTATCTTCCGAATTATATCTATTATCTCCCATCATCCAATAATAATCCATTGTAAAGGTATAGCTATTTATTGGCGTACTTCCATTGTAAGCTTTTCCATTGGTCCATTGTAAATCTTGCATTCCCTCATAATCGTGAATTGCTTTTTCATATACAAAATAATGAGCACTGTCCAAGGGAACAGTCATCCCTTTTTTGGGTATAACCAAGGGGCCATAAAAATCGAGAGACCACTGGAAAGCGTCGGGAGCACGAAAACCAAAATCGCTATGCATAGGGTCGCCAATAGGCATGTCTTTACTATATATATATCGGTCGAGCTTGGTTACGTTAGGCATTTTTTTAAGTTGTTCGGCTTGCTCGTTTGTGGCATGTACTCGGTATATATTCTTACTCAAGTCTTCGGGCACAACATTGTCGTAAAACTCTCCAGAACCTGGTTGATATTTAGTATTGTATTTTTCGGGATTATAGCGGAAACCTAAATCGCGTATTGTTGCGGGATCGAGTGGCGAGCTTGCCGTTAGAGTATAAAGTGCCAGGTACTTTTCAGGTTTTGGTTGTAGTTTGCCATTGATGTACACTTCACTGTTGATCAACTGCAAGGTGTCGCCTGCTATGGCTATACAGCGTTTTATATAATTCTCCTTTTTATCTACAGGTCTATTGTTTACTTTATCAGCAGGCCAGTTGAATACTACATCGTCACCACGTTGCACACTGCTAAAACCGGGCAACCGGTAATATGGTAATTGAAGAGATTCGATATAGCTTTTGGATTTTTCAGTAAAAGGTAAAGTGTGGTGAGCAAAAGGAAATGAAAGCGGTGTCATGGGCATACGCGGGCCATAGTGAAACTTGCTTACAAACAAAAAATCACCAATAAGAAGTGATCGTTCCATACTGGGCGTTGGTATGGTATATGCTTCCATAAAAGCACTGCGAATAATAGTAGCCGCAACTACTGCAAAAGCAATAGCATCAACCCATTCTCGTACTTTGTTTTTAGGTTTGGACGCATTGAAATAATGATAATACGCGAATAAAAGACCTTGACCAATCAATAGCAATAAGGTGATAGGCACAAAACCTGCCCCTGCTGCTATTAGCATAATAAGAAAGAAGATGACATTAAGACTTGATAAGGTGACAAGCCAAAACCGCTGATTGCGGCTAAGTTTAGACCAATAGATATGAAAAAAACCTGTTTGTGGTTTGCTGTTTTGTGTGTTGTTCATTCCGGCAAAATTGCCTTAAGATTACCGATTAGCCAAACAAAAAGTTATATGTAGCTCGTATTCTTATGCTTTATCATTTTGCCTGATGAACTATTCTGATGAAAAGAGCACGTAAATTAAACTACTGCCGAATGCAAACAAAAACCGTTAGCTAACTAACGGTTTTTGTTACGATTTGGCTCCCTAAATCGTATCGTCTTCAATCAAATGCTCGTCTGTCATATATCGCTTGGCCAACGTTAGAGCAAAAACAAACAAAGGAGATACTGCCAACACAACCAATGTAAGCCTTAACTGAGAGCCTGTTAACTGAGCTGCAATGCAAAAAACAATAGCAATAATCAAAAAATGCGAAATAATTTTTGAATGTGCCATTTTAATTTACTTTAAATAAAAAAAAGGTGCTATTGGTTAAAAATATAGGGCGTGTAATTACTAGTACGCAATTTTAGCAAAATAGTTGCTTGTTAAAAAAATATTTTTTTAACAAATTGTTAATTATGATATTAAAAATCATACAGAGGCTTAGGGGGACGCAGATTTTGCTTCCATGTAAAGCCTTTTAATCTGAATTTTTCACTTTTGGTTTTTCCTATTGGGTGAAGAGTCGCTGTGCTTTTGCCCATGAATTTGATGCCTTTAACTTTTTCTTGCGAGAGAAAAACCTCCATAACGGGGCAAGCTATTTCGTTTAATCCTGTATATTTGTTAGTGTCTTCACGCACATGGTAAATGCTTTGCCCGTTGCCGAATACTTTTACGCGTTTTATTTCGCCCGAATCAAAAATACCGACCAGGCTATCCCCTTTAATTTGATTATAGTGCGGGCCTTTTTCGTGTGAAACAATGAAGCCATGCTTTTGCAGCACAATGTGATCAATCTGGTCATGGCTTAAAAATATATATATACTGTCTGCTGTTAATTGATTTTCGGAACTCCACAATACAGGATTTTTAAACATCGATACATTGCTATCATCTATCATATAGCACAGCGTATCGCAAATAGCCTGTACATCGTTTTTAAATAATTTGACCTGGCCCCAAGCATTCATTCTCCGGTCGTGTTTTATGGAGTCTCCTTGGTAATATAAAGTATCTGCCCCTATAAAAACAGTGTCTTGTCCCATTATTTTACTTGCAAAAGCATTGTTGTTCATTTGCATCATTTGTGGCACTTTATTATAATAACCCTCGTCTCCTTTTAGATGCATTTTTTCTGTACTATCAAAAAAGTTTAAATGGCCGTGGGCATAACCTTTACCTAGGTTTTGGTCGTAATATAAACTATCAGTATTTAAAGTTTGCCCGCCAGTTTTTATGGAGACCTGATTTGCAAATTTCCCTATTCCCGTTTTGGTATTGTACCAGCCTTTTAGAGCATAAATACTGTCGGTTTTGGTTACAATGGTGCTCACTCCGTAAAATCGAGACTCTTCACTGCCAGTATTATATATAAGCGTATCTGTGAGTAATTCATATTCAGGATTTTTGAGTTTTACCCGCTGCCTAAAATGTGCCTCCTTGCTTTGTGTCCAATACTCGCCGCTGAGGCTGGTAAGCACACTTTCTTTGTTAGTGAGTTTACCAGGTGTATTGTAGTAAGCTTTTTTATCTTTAAGTGAATAATCGAGCCTTTCAGTATTTAAGGTCATTTTGCCTTGTGTTAGCCATACATTGCCGTCCAGGTGGGCTATTTTGTCTTTGCTTCCATATAGCAAATGCTTGGCTGTTACATTTACACTGTCTCCTTGATTAATTTTTACGTTGGAGAAGGCTTCAAAATTTTGGTCTTCATCGAACATATAGGCACTATCGCAGGTCATAATGGTATTTTCGTTTTTCAAAGCAACATTTCCTATTAGCCTTTTCACATTTCCAAACTTGCTCTGATCAAAACTCATTTCATTGCTGCTCAATATTTCAATACGCGTAACTTGCTGTGCAGAGCTGATGGCACAATGAGAACACAATGCAATAATAAAGAAAGGTATTCGGAGGTTCGGGATTTTCAATATCAAAAAATGTAGGTGCAAAATTAAGTGCAAATACCATGTCAAATTGGATTTGTAAGGCTATCTGCTTTATTTTGTAGGATAATAGCAAGGCCGCCATGTACACAAAATTTGAAAAACATATCGAATCAAATGCACTTTTTTCTAAAAACGATAAGCTAATCGCGGCAGTAAGTGGCGGGAGAGACTCAATGCTCATGCTCCATTTACTGAAAGAAGCTGGATATAATATATCAGTGGCACATTGCAATTTCCAGCTCCGGGGCAATGATAGCATAGCTGACGAGGATTTTGTAAAGGGGTATTGCCAACGATTTAATATCCCGTTTTTCGCTATTAAATTTGACACAAAGGAATACACAGTTAAGCATAAATTTTCAACCCAAGAAGCGGCACGTAAGTTAAGGTATGATTGGTTTGAGCAGCTTAGCATTGAACATGGTTTTCAATATATCTTAACAGCCCACCACAAAGATGATAACTTGGAAACTATTTTACATAACTTGATAAAGGGTTCTAAACTTAGAGGATATGCTGGTATTGGAAACAAGAAAAACAAGATCGTTCGCCCATTAATGTGTTATACTCGTAAGGACATTGACAGAATGACTGATCTCCTTTCAATAGGGTGGAGAGAAGACCTAAGTAACAACAGCAATAACTATAGCCGCAACTTTTTAAGAAACGAAGTTATACCGTTATTGAAAAAGTTGAATCCCAATATTGTAGAAACAGTTTATGACAATAGTCGGGCAACCCTCCAGTACATAGCGTTTTTTGAAGCCAATTTAAAAAAAATGGAAAAAAAATGTATTCATAAAAAGGGAGAATTTGCCTATATAAATATAGATAAGCTATTGAAAAACAACATAAGTGAGGCACTCTTATGGGAAATTTTAAAAAAATATGGTTTCAATTACGCAACCACAAAGAACATTTTTTTGTCATTACATAAACAACCTGGCAAAATATGGGAGACCCAAAGCCACCAAATTTTAAAAGACCGCGACTGTTTAATTCTTAGAAAAAAAATGGAAAGAAAATTACCTAGATATAATATTACAGAGGAACAAATAGGTTCGTTCCGACAAAAAGTGGGCGATATAGAATTGCAAATTCAACACGCTTCCAGCGGAGCATCGCTAGGTGGTGAAACCCTTACCATAGGCAAAAGCAATCTCTCTTACCCTCTTACCTTAAGGCACTGGGAAGCATCGGATAAAATAATGCTAAAAGGGGTTGGCGGGGCTAAAAAAGTAAGCGACATGCTTACCGACCTTAAGATGACCCTTTTTGATAAGGAGCAGGTCTTTGTAATACAAAATTCGGATGGAGAGTTAGTTAGCGTAGATTTTTTGAGAATTTCAGAAAGATTTAAAGCACAAGAAAACAATGAAAACAACTTGATAATAAGCGTAGTAAAATAATTTTTAATTTTCACCTTCAAACCTCTAAATTCGCATGTTAATTTTATACACAAATAGATATATGATAAAACTTTACAAACGTATTGTTTTAACCTCAATAATAGCAAGCATGTTCTTGCTGATTTCAAGTTTAAACAACGAAGCAAATGCTCAGTGTTCTAGCTTGGTTTTGAAGGCTGTAAAAACCATTCGTAACTACAACAATTCTGCCGATTCTACCATATACATGGATAAGGACAGCTCCTGCGATTATTATACGGTAAGACTTAAAATTTCAGGTTATGCATCAGGCTCGCAGTTTAAATACTATTTTGGGGCAACTTCAATAAATCAGTATGCTGATACCGCTAGCAAACAATATGTTGGCTACAACGGATACATAAATATAAAAGTGGAAGTGCTTGACGGGAATGGTAATTTACTTTGTACTATAGTGAGAGATAGCATGTACAAATTAGGCGTAGCGACTACGCCCAACGTTACCTTTTCGCCATCGATATTATGCAATGGTCCTGATACCTTAACGTTTATTGACAACACACCAAATATTGTAAGCAGCATCATTATTATTGATGGTACAGTATATCAAAACAAAAGCAATATTAAACATAAAATTACGACCACAGGCTGTAAAAAAGTGATAGTGAGTCTTAAAAATACGGATGGTTGTACTATTAGTAAGACCTATGATTCAGCTGTTTGTGTATATAACAAGGTTAGTGTCGATTTTTCCACTCCCGACACGGCTGGATGCTTAATTCACAAAGCGAAATTCACACCTTCTGTGAGCAGTAATGGAACAACGTTAACCAGTTATCTTTGGAATTTCCCGAGTGGTAACCCTTCGACGGACACAAACTTAACACCTGCAACCATTACTTATTCATCAGTAGGGCAGTATGATGTGTCTTTGCAAGTAACGAATTCAGTAGGGTGTACTTTTACTGAATACAAGAAAAATTATTTAAGAACGGGCGATTCCGCAGCTCTTCAAGTTAGTGTTAATGATACTTCTTTTTGCAAAGGAGAGAAAGATACATTTATTATAAAGAACTTTAGTTCATACCCAGGCGGTGTTGCATATTGGTATTCTTCAAACAATTATTCGGTATATCAGCCCAGTGCAAAATCAGATACGTTTGTTGGGGTTTTTGCAAATTTCGGTATTAGTACCCAGCAACTTCGTTTCACCTTGAACGGTTGTAAAAAGTATTATAGTTGGCCTGTAAGAGTGCTGTATCCGAAAGCTTCTGCAAGCACAATTGATGGTGTAGTAAAATATTGTTCACCGCCTTATACATTTAGACTAAAGGCCGATACTTCCACTGTTCCTAAATTGGGAACAAATACCTATAAATGGGAAGTGTCTGATTCTACAGGCACTATTGGGAATCCCAACAAGACAGATTCCCTTGTTACGGGCGATACCCTACGAACGACACCTTTGAAGGGTGGCGTTTATACAGTAAGGTTAACTGTTACGAACACAAATGGTTGTTCTGATGTGGTTACGCTAAATAATTTTTTGAGTATAAAAGACCCAGTGGCTACTATGTCCATAAGCCCCAAGACCCTGTGCCCCTATGACTCTGTTTTAATAAAAAATACAACAGCGGCTTTTTCTATTGATACAATAAGGAAGGAATTTACTTTGTTCAATAAACTAGATACGTCCCAAATTCTTCGGTATAAATTAACTTCTTTTAATTCCCCTAAAGACACGATGCGGTACAAGTTTACCGATACAGGAAAATATTTGGTTCAATTAATGGTTTATACTGATTTTGGCTGTAGAGACACTATCTGGGACACAATTACAGTGGCTTCCCCAAAGATTGATTCTATTCACGCAGACACAAATTTTATCTGTGCCGGCAATCAGGTTTCATTTACTTCGTATGTGTCACCCAAGGGATTCTCATCACCTGTCTTAGTTCTAAGCGAAACGTGGTATTATAAAAACACGAATAGTACAGTATGGCTAACTGGGGCACCCTCTATAGTTTTTAATGATTGGGGCATATATGACGTAGCCTATGTGGTCAATAAACCTGGATTCTGCAAAGACAGTATTGCACGGATGAAGTATATAAAAGTAAGCTCAATCGGAGGTGATTTTAAAGCAGTTACTACTTCAGGGTGTAAAAACACCGCTATTAAATTCGACACACTTAATGTAGATTCAACGAATCATCCAATCAAAAATTCAAGAGCACTAAAGTATTCTTGGTCAGTAAACCCCAGTACCAATGTAACTATAGCAAATCCGAATTCTGCCAGCACCAATATTACTTTTGGAGACAATGGCTCATACGATGTTACCCTGACCATAAAAAATGCAGATAGTTGCACAGCACCCAATATTGTTAAAGTCGGTTATGTAACAATTGGTGTAGTTGCAGGGTTCAATATTCCACAAGGAGGATGTATGAAAGAAGACATATCTATAACTGATGGTTCGCAGAATAGCCCTTCTTCGGTTAAATGGACTGTGTTACCCGCCTCTATGGCATCAAAAGTAATTTTTGATTCAACTGTATACGGAACACCCACAAGCCCTAAAGTAAAGTTTTTGGATTCAGGTTGTTATCAGATAAGACAAACAGTATACAAAGGAACCTGCAGTGATACAATATCTCATACCATTTGTATACAAAGAAGTGTCCCTAAATATTACGCCTCTGATACCTTCTTTTATTGTGCTCCTCAGTTAGCTCGTTTTTACGCAGGTAGTTCTATCAACGCAGTATTATATAAATGGGATTTTGGAGATGGAAATACCTTAACCACTACTTCCGACAGTGCGGTTAACTATTACCAAACAAATGACTCGTGTAAGGATGTTACTTTGATTACCACGGACGCCAATGGTTGCTCAGATACTTTGTTTATTCCTTGTTATCTCAGATTTAATGGGCCGGTTCCTAAATTTGATTTGATTAACAGTATCGGGTGTGAGCCTCTTAATATTTCTATTGTCGACAAAAGCTATAAAATTAAGCAGCCTACATTTGACTTTGGCGATGGTACTACACAAACAAATGGTAGTGTTCCTAAGAGCCATACCTACTATTCGCCGGGAAATTCGTTGTATAGTGTGTATTATCCATCATTGTCAGCAACCGACGGTGCTGGATGTTATGCTCAGTATCCGTTGGCAAATAACAAAAACCCAGATAGCGTGGTGGTATATAAGAGATCTAAAGCATATTTTAGATCAGATACAACCCAACAATGTGAGCCTATGGAAGTACAGCTTACAGATACTTCAAAGTATACAACAGTTTGGCGTTGGACTATCACCCCTTCTACTTTCAGTTATTTACACGGAACTGATTCTACTAGCCAGTTCCCAATAATTCATTTTAATCCTGGCACTTATACTGTTAAACTATGGGTAACTAACGGCTCGGGCTGTGCCGATTCCATTATTAAAACAAACCATATTGTGAGCCACAAAAGAGCAAAAGTTTCTTTCTCAGTTAATGACACAGCAGAATGTAATAGTCTGTTTGCCACGTTTACCAATACTTCAACAAATGCAAGCAGCTATTCGTGGGATTTTGGAGATACTAAAACATCGACAGCAATAAATCCAACGCACACTTATACCCCAGGGTATTATAATGTTAAACTTTGGGCAAACAATGTAAATAATTGTGCAGACTCGCTTACCTATGATACCCTCGTAGAAGTTTATGATATTCCACAACCTAAATTTGGGGTCGACAAAACACAAGGCTGCGAACCTTTCACTGCACAGTTTACAGATTCATCTACTATTACCGATAGTGTTTTATGGGATTTTGGAGATGGTACTTTTTCTAATTTGAGAAATCCATCGCATAGTTATATACCAGGCACTTACACGGTAAAACAATATTGTTTTAATTTATACGGATGTGTAGACTCTTTAACTAAGAATAATCTGATAACCGTATACCGCAGGGCTGTTCCTTCCTATACTGTTAGCGATTCACTGGGTTGTGATACCCTAGTGGTTGTTTTTACCAATGGTTCATCATATGCCAATAGTTATAAGTGGGATTTTGGAAATGGGGTTACTTCCACTTTGGCAAATCCCAAAATCGGTTTTGGTGTAGGACAGTATAACGTAAAACTATGGGCCAATAATTTGAATAATTGCCCAGACAGTATTACCATAACCACCCGTGTTATAGTGAACGACAAACCGAAACCTAAAATGTACACACCAATACCCACAGGCTGTGAACCATTTACAGCATCCTTATTCGGTGATTCAACCTTGTATGCAAATAATTACCAGTGGGATATAGATTTGGATGGCACCATAGATTTTACTGTGCAAAACCCCGTTGTATCATTGCCTCCTGGCAAACACTCGGTGAAATTGATTGCAACAAGTTCATTAGGATGCGTTGATTCAACTACAGTTATTAACTTATTCACCGTTTATATAAAACCAGTAGCTGACTTTGTAAGCAATAAACCAAGTACCTGTTTTGGGGATAATGTTTCTTTCACCGATGTTAGTACTTCGGACGTAGCCTTAACAAACTGGTTATGGGATTTTGGAGATGCCACAACCGACACCAATCAGTTTCCCGCGGCCCATATTTATGCAACGGCAGGTTTTAAAACAGTAGCATTCTATATTACCAATTCTAATGGGTGCAAAGACACCATAACCAAAAATAATTTCATATTTGTAGATGATTCTATTCCGCCCGTTGTTACACAACTTACTTATGTGACAGTAGATACAACTTCTGGTTTTGAGCAAATAATTGCATTTTGGGATATAAATACCGATTCTAGTTTTGATGACAACAAGTTATATAGGTTAGACCCCAACCCTCTGAATGTATATAGTAGCTCAAATACTACTGATACTACATTTAATGATGGTGGTGCAAACTTGGTAAATAGTCAAACCTATAGTTACTTTATAACAACAACCGATACTTGTAAGTATACATCATTGCCCAGTGTGGTGCATACCACCATGTTGCTAAAAGCATCTACCTATGCTCCTATGACAAATTTGGTATCATGGACTCCTTATATAGGTTGGGGCGTAAATGGAATAGCGAAGTATGAGGTATATAGGAATACAGGACTTTTCGGTACTTTCGGCACACTAAACTTATTTAAAACAATGCAAGCTACTGATACTTCAATAGTCGACTCACTTCTTTGCGATTCTGACTATCAGTATGTGGTATTGGCGTATAGCCGAAATGGGTTATACCAATCTTTAAGTAACAAGAGTATGAACCACCCTCCATATAGCAGCCCCGATACGGCTGTAGGTATCACAAGGTCTACGGTAGTAAATGACAGATATACCCATACAAGTTGGAATGGAAGTGCTCACAGTGCTATCAAAAACTATATTCTTGACAGGAGTATCGATGGAGGAAATACCTGGATAAACCGTTATGGGATTGTGGCTAATAACCAAACAAGTTTTACCGATGTAAATGTAGATGTAAAGGACACATCTTATACCTATCGAGTAAGTGTGGAGGACTATTGTGGAAGCTATAGCCCAACAAGTACCGATATAGGCAAAACCATTTTGTTAAAGGCCAGAGTAGAAAATGAATATGTGCATTTGGCGTGGACTCCTTATGAGTTTTGGGCAAATGGAATAAAGGAATACAAAGTGCAACTCGACTTCAATGGAGTATGGCAAACCCTTGCAACCCTTAATACATTCGATACTCCTTATATAGATAAAGAAGTACACGAAGAGATAACCACAAATTATTGTTATAGGATTATGGCTCTCGAAAACGATGTCTTTGGCGATACGAGCATCTCTAACATAGGTTGTGCAGTTGTTCCTTCACGTATATGGATTCCCAATGCATTCACGCCTAATGATAGGGGGCCATTGAAGAATGAAGTATTTAAACCCATTTTGATATCAGTATTCAACAAAAACCTTGATGATGAGATAAAGAAATTTGAGTTTATAGTATACGACCGTTGGGGCCAGAAGGTATTTTATACCACAGATCATACAGTTGGGTGGGATGGTACGTCACGCAACAAATTGATGCCAGATGGCGTATATATGTGGGTATTGAGAGGACGCGGAATGGATGGTTATGAGTATAGTAAAAATGGAGTAGTACATTTGATACGATAACTGCAATACTCTTACAATCAACTAACTGAAATGTTTTTAAACATTTAAGTGTTGAAATGTTTGAATAAACGGGAAAAGTATCTTTATTTTGCAAAAAAGTAAATAAATCTGTCATGAAAAAATTATCATTATTTGCCGCTCTTTTGTTCGCTTATGGCGTAACTACGGCACAAGACCTTTGCGGTAACGTTACTGCTGTTGTTGATGCTTCCAGTACAGGGTTTGAAGCCATGAAAGGCAAGTTTTCTGGTGCCCAATACGATGGCCAATGGACTGCAACACAAAACATAGCAGGTGCTAAATCGTGTGTAATAGAAGAAAATAGTGGATGGTATATAGCCACTATGGTTAGTGGTGTTAGCGAAGATGCTGCTAAAGCTAAATTCAGCGACCTTAAAACCAAATTGCAAGGCTGTACTGCTGGCATGCAGTCATGGGGCTATGACAATATTGGAGAACACCTAAAAACGGTTTTCTTTAGCGAAAGCAAACAACCCCAAAATGCAAATGGAGGTGAAACAAATATAGATGAGAAAAAGCGTGATTCATTCTCTGACTGGGATGCTCTTCCATCTGGAAAAACAATTGAACTCGAAATACGTAAAGTGAATGGCGGTGGATCAGGATTTGAAGTAAGAATAAAAATATATAAAGCTTAATTTTATTTAATAATATTTAAAAGCGGGCTTTAGTCCGCTTTTTTTTTGCTCAAATGTTATAACCTTTTCTGGTGAAGCCAAACTATATGAACAGTATACTTAATGTATACACCGACCTAAGCGAAAATGAAAGGCGTACCTTTTTATTGCATACGGTGTATAGCCTTTTGGATGGGCTTATATTGGGTAGTTTTACCTTAAATGAATTTGTGTTTCAAAAAAACTTCCATCCTGATTTATTTAAGATTAGTTTACTGTTTCAGTTGGGAGTTTTGGTACTGCCATTTAGTATATTCTTCACCCAGTTTTACGAGAAGGTGGTCAATAAAAAAAGATTGCTCTCGCGAATAGGGTTATTTACAAGGATACCCTTACTATTATTTATTTTCTTCCCTATTCTTCCCCAGGATCAATTGCAAAGTGACTGGGTTCAGAATGTTTTTTTGATGGTGTTTCTCCTTTTTTATTTTGCATCGCCATTTACTATTCCACTAATTAATCACTTACTCAAGCTAAATTATAGTCCTGACAAATTAGGTAAATTATATAGTTATTCCTGGTCTATTAATTTGTTTACACAACTGGTATCAAGTTTATTGTTTGGCTGGCTTTTGGACGAGGTTCCCACGTCGTTTGCTTATGTTTATCCAGTATTGGGAGTACTGGGATTATTTTCCATTTATCTCATATCAAAAATAAGAAACGAAACAGAGCAAAAGTATTATGATGATATTAGTTTATTTGAATCGTGGGGCAATACTTTGGATAAATCGATTAAAATACTCACAGAGAATAAACCCTTTAGGGATTTTCAAATTGGTATGATGATATATGGCGTCGCCTTTTTGATGAACTTGGGCGTGGTCGCAAAATTTTTGAATGACGAATATGATTTGAATTATAGTGAAGTGGCTGGATACAAAGGAATAGCTTTGGTATTAGCTATACTGACATTCCCGCTATTTGGATTGATACTGGACCGGAAAGATCCTAGAAAGTTTGGCAATATGAGTTTTATTATATGTGCTTTGTTTTTTGTATTGATGATAGGAGCATATTTCTTTCATCAAACAATCCCTATGAATAGCATTCGGATATTTGTATTTTTAGCCTTGGCATATTTGGCATATGGCTTTTTTCAAAGTAGTATGACTATTTTGTGGGGAATAGGGAGCAGTTATTTTGCACCGAATGACCAAGTGGCCACGTATCAAGCAATTCATTGTTCGCTTACTGGAATTAGAGGTTTACTAGCACCTATTATAGGCACCTTGTTATTTTCCATGTTTAGCTTTGTGGGTGCATTTATCGCCTCAATTATATTGCTATTGTTTGCCATTTATTATCACAGAAAATCAATGCAGAAGTGGAGGCTGCCTAACAATAAACCCACTCAAGAACCAGCTAACATTGAGCTTTGACCTTTTAAACCATTCACATAGTCCATAACTGCCATTCTTTTTTTTCCTGCCAATTGCACCTCTGTCGGACATATAAAACCATTGTTACAGGTTATCTTCATGAGGTGTTTTTCTATAATAATTTCGCCCGGCAATCCATGCTGTTTGTTTATTTCAAAATTAGCAAAATATATTTTAAATGGTTCACCATTAATGGTAGTATAAGCAGCAGGGAAAGGGCTTAACCCTCTTATTTTATTATATATTTCTTCACAGTTGGACGACCACTTTATTTCGCAATCCGACTTAAATATTTTTGGTGCATGTTTTAACTCGAGCGTTTCTATTTGAGGTTGTAATTCAAGGTCGCCTTTTTCAATAAGTTTTACACTTTGCACTACAAGATCCGCACCTTCCATCATCATTCTATCGTGCAATTTACCAAATGTTTCGTCGTGGTATATGGGCATTTCCTTTTGTATAATAATATTGCCGGTGTCAATTTCATGTTTTAAAAAAAAAGTACTTAGCCCTGTGCTTATTTCACCATTCATTATAGCTCGATTGATGGGGGCTGCTCCTCGATATTGCGGCAACATGGAGGCATGCAAATTAAAAGTACCTTTTGGTGGAAAATTCCAAACCATTTCTGGCATCATTCTAAAGGCAATAACTATTTGTATATCGGGGTTTATGTTTTTTAATTGCTGCATAAACTCAGGAGATTTCATTTTTTCAGGCTGCAACACAGGTATGCCCAATTCGGTAGCTGCAAGTTTTACAGCAGAAGGTGTTGGTTTCATCCCTCTGCCTGCAAGTTTATCGGGCATGGTAACAACAGCCTTTACTTTAAAGCCCGCTTTAACTATGGCTTTCAATGAGGGAACAGCAAACTGCGGGGTGCCATAAAAAACTATATTCATAAAATAGCTATCATTTTAATTGCCGTAATAGCTGCCTCTATTCCTTTATTGCCCAACACTCCTCCTGCACGGTCGAGTGCTTGTTGTTCGTCATTTGTAGTGAGCAATCCAAATATAACAGGTTTATTATACTTAAGACCTACTTCTAATATTCCTTGAGCAGATGCTTGGCAAACATAATCAAAATGTTTTGTATCACCTTGAACTACGCACCCTAGGCAAATAACGGCATTGATGTCGTTGCGTTGAGCTAATTTTTGTGCAGCCAAAGGCAATTCAAAACTACCGGGTACTTGTATTTGCACAAACTGGATATTATAATAATCCAATACTTCTATAGCACCATGCAGTAACTTTTCGGTAATGTGAGCATTCCATTGAGCAATGACAATACCAATAAGAATATCATCTGCATTGATAACCTGTAGTGTTTTATAATCTTCTGATGGAGCTTGTGTCATGTGGTTGGATTTAAAATAAAAAAACCCTTGGCAAATATCTAATAAGCCAAGGGTTTTTTTGAATATATAATCAATTATTTTTTAGTTTTTGCAAGTCCCTTGGCACGTTCTATATATTTTTCAATATCTCGTGCTTGGTCGCTATTGAAATATTCTTTTTGAACTTTTTGATAACAGTCGGCGGCTTTTTCGTATTCTTTTAATTCTTCATAAGCCAAGCCTGCTAATTTTTGATAACGGGCAGAGATGTTTATGAGTTTAGCATGATCGGCGGCTTTTTGAAAATAGCTTGCGGCTTTTTCATACTCCTTTTTATCGGAATAGGCTTGTCCTAAATTACCAAGGGCGTGGGTTTGTGCAACTTTGTCGCCAAGGTCAAATTTTTCCAAGTATTCAATGGCTTCATCAGTTTTACCTTGCTCCAAAAGTATTTTTCCAATCCTTAATGCGGCACGTTTACCAGCTTTTGTATAGCCATAATCATCGGCGATTTCTTTTAAACCGGTAATTCCCATTTTAGCGTCTCCGTTCATGGCATACATAAGCGAATCGTCAAAATCCATCATGTCCTCAGCTTTATAGGCTTTGTTATTTGCTTCTTCTTGGCCTGGTTCTACAATAAAATATTTATAGCCCAAGTAGCAGCCCAAAAGAAGTACAATAGCACTAACGCCAATGGTTAGGCCCTTTTTATTGTTCATGAAAAAGTTACCCCAATGAAATTTTTTCTTATGCATTTTGGATGATGCATCCACATTTTCTTGGTTGAATTCTGTTGTTTCGTTTTGCTCCATTTTAAATAGATATTATAATATACTTTATGTTTTTTATTGTATGATAAAAGGATAATCGTTTTCTACATACACGTCTGAATATATATCGGCATGATCGGGGTATGGCGAGTTCTCGGCAAATTCCACACTATCACTTACCTCCTTTTCAATTCGGGTTTCAATTTCTTCAATTTCCTTTTCTGATAGATATTTATTCGACATCAAAACAGCCCTCACTGCTTCAAGCGGGTCTTGTTGTTTGAATCCTTCAACTTCTTCTTTAGTACGATATTTTGCGGGGTCGCTCATACTATGACCCTTGTACCGATAGGTTTTTATTTCAAGAAAAACAGGCCCTTTGCCGTCTCTGCAATGTTTAGCGGCATCGACTATAGCCTCGTGAACAGTTTCTACCGCCATGCCATTTACTAATTTTGAAGGCATGTCGTAGCCGAGTCCAATTTTATAAATCTCCAACATATTTGTTGTGCGTTCAACAGATGTGCCCATAGCGTAACCATTATTTTCGCAAACAAAAATAACAGGTAATTTCCAGAGCATTGCCATATTAAAAGTTTCGTGTAAAGCTCCTTGACGCACGGCCCCATCGCCCATATAACAAATTGTTATTTGCTTGCCTCCACGATATTGGTCGGCTAAGGCCATACCAGCACCGAGGGGTATTTGCCCACCAACGATACCGTGCCCGCCAAAAAAATTATGTTCTTTGCTAAACAAGTGCATGGAACCACCTTTGCCTTTTGAGCATCCTGTAGATTTTCCATAAAGCTCTGCCATTACAGCATTTGCACTAATACCACAACCCAATGCATGGGCATGGTCTCGATAGGCGGTAATGATGCGGTCGTCTTTTTGAATTGCACTCATAGTGCCAGCTACAACTGCCTCTTGGCCAATATATAAATGACAAAAACCTTTAATCTTTTGTTGGCCATACAACTGAGCAGATTTTTCTTCAAAACGCCTCATCAACAACATTGCGTTGAACCATTCTGTGTATTGCTCTTTGTTATATTTAGATTCTTTAACCACCTTTTCTAGGTTTAAAATAAGGGGGGCAAATATAAAGCACAAACAATCATCTTGACTATTTTTTTAGGTTTATTTGTGTCTGAAATAGAGCTATTTAATTGAGAACAAAACTAATATGTAAGTTTTTGGGCAAATAGGAGTCGTTAATAAATTGTTGATACATACTTGAGGGTTTATCTTTGCCTTCACAAAAATGAAAAAAGGAGGAAAACTTATTATTTTTTCAGCACCTTCAGGTAGCGGTAAAACTACTATTGTCAAGCACTTACTTAATAAGTTCGATGGCTTGGCTTTTTCGGTTTCGGCGTGCACGAGGCAAAGACGGATTGGAGAAATTGATGGAAGGGATTATTACTTTTTGGATATAGATTTATTTAAAGAAAAAGTCCACAACAGTGAATTTGTAGAACACGAAGAAGTATATCCGGGTAGTTTCTACGGCACCTTAAAATCGGAAATAGATAGGTTGTGGGACATGGGAAAACATGTACTTTTTGATATAGATGTAGAAGGGGGCTTGAACATAAAAAAACAATATGGGGAAAAGGCCTTATCTGTTTTTGTAAAACCAGCTTCCATTGAAGTGTTGAAGGAGCGTTTATACAATCGTTCGACCGAGACAGCATTGCAACTAGAGGTGAGATTGAATAAAGCCGTTTCGGAATTAAAGTATGAGAATGAATTTGACAGCGTACTAGTTAATGCTGATTTGAAAACCGCTTTTGAGGCCGCAGAGGCATTGGTTTCAAATTTTACTGGACTTAAACCGAAGGATCAACAAAACATAGAATCTGTTGCATAAAATATTCTCAATATCGATTTGTATCCTATTATCAATGGCATCTGCTTTTGCTGGTCCGTCAGTTGACAGTGTGATTAACAATAAGTTTGAAAGCAATTATTGTAGATTGCCAGGCACAGGTTGGGCGATGGTGGCACCAGAAGGTTTTTTGCCAAATAGAGCAGGTCATGGATTTCATTCTACCGACCGCAAGAATTTTATATATGTAAAAGAAACCAATTTCGACCAACAAAAGTTAATACGACAATGCAGCACCCATGTTATTAAACCCAAGCATTATATCATAAATGGGTTCAATTCATATTATTTTGACAAGGAAGACAATGAATGTTTTTCATCGTATGCCATGCTAATTATTGTTGATGGAGAGCGACAGATTGAGGTGGTATTGATGGAGGACAACAATAATGTAAAGACGATGGCAGAGATGAAAAAATCGGCATTTTCTTTTATTATAGACTCCACCTATAAATACAGTGCCCAACAGACTTTAGATTTTGATTTAGACTTCTCTGGTTCCAAACTTCAAACGGTGGAAGTTTTGCCATTTGAGCGGGTTAGTTTTGAAAGCAATGATTTTGACAGCAGTGTGCTTGAAGTGTTTCTCAGGCCCGATGAATTGGTTTGCCCCAAAAGTATAAAAGAGTATAAAAAGGAAAAACCAGCCGGTTTGGTATTGCAAAACCTCAAATTTGCAAAAATAAAAATAGACAATCTTACGGCTTATGAATTTCAAGGGATACAACGCAATGATTTTACAGTAAAATATTTCTATAAATTATTTATTGACGGTAAAGAGATTAGCTATAATATGGAAGCATATAGCAAAAACTATGAACATATATTAATACTTCAAAAAGTGGCACGCTCTTTCAAGCAGAAGCAGAAGCTTTGTAATTAATTTCTTTTTCTATTCCAAAAAACTTTTCAAATGTGTGCTATCATTTTTTCTGATGATACCAGAATAGTTTTATTCTCCATCCGTTTTTTTGCACCAAGATAAAAACAATATATACAACCTAACAAAAACAAATGGCTCAAGTCATCCTTGTTTAACCAACGGTGAGGATTTATATTTAAGAAGAAAATAAATACAGAGGGCAATGATACCATCACTCCGCATATAAAGTATTTCATTTCTGTAATTCCCTTTTTATAAAACCTCCAGGCTAACACCCCACAAAACATTATATAGGTTATTATTGCATCGATAGCTACAAAAGCAAATTTTAGGCTTACTAAGGCAGCCAATAAAAAAACTATGCTTTTGATTACTAAAAAGGATGCATATTTTTTTTTAGTTGCTTTATAGGTAATATGCGTAATTATTGCATTACCGGCATAATATCCTGAAATTGTGGTCGCTATCCAATTGGGGAATTTACCATAAACATCTAGATACTGAAAGAATAGATGTCCAATCCCTCCAAAGAAAGCAGAAATAGAAAACCATAAGAAAAAACTTCTCCAATTAAGTACATCGCCTTTTTCAATATTTTTCAATTGAGAATACGCATAGATACTAAATGCACACATCATCCAATTTGTTAGCAAAGCCACGGGTTCTTGCAAATGCAAATTCAGAAAATCAAATGTGATTTTTTCATCCAACATATTTGAGTGATATAAGTAATTGTTTTTAAAATAGGGTAATATAACAGGGGTTCTGTTTTAACACTGTGCGAATATATTATAAATTGTTCAATATACAGGTGAATAGTTTACCAACTACAAAGTAGGCCCTAAAAGATTATGATTCCGACTAACAAATCTATATAACAGGAACTTGAACTGTTACGGTAGTTCCACGACCAATAATAGTATCAAATTCTAATGAACCGTTGAGGTAATCTACACGGCTTTGTATATTACGCAAACCAATTCCTGATTTTTCGTTGGCAAGTACTTTTTGCAAATCAAAGCCTTTGCCGTTGTCTTCTACCATCATCACCACTTCGGTATCGTGTTTTATAAATTGTATACTGATATAATTAGCCCCCGAGTGACGAACCACGTTACTTATAATTTCTTGTAATACTCGGTACAATACTGTTTCGGTATTTGAATCTAAGCGTTTGTCTAAGCCTACAAGCTCTAAATCTACTTTTAGTTTATCGCTTACCAGTCGGTCCACAAACTCTCGAACTGCTGCCGAAAGCCCTTTACGAATTAGTGCATTGGGTATCATACTATGCGAAACCGCCCTCACTTCTTTGGCTGATTCATCGAGCAAAGACAAAGCATTATCATAGTTTGTTTTTTGCGATATATCTTCACTATCAAATATAGCACTTAGGCCACTTACTTGCATACGGGCGGCAGCTAACAATTGACCTACACCGTCATGCAAGTCTTTGGCAATCCGCACGCGTTCTCGTTCTTCGGCTTCTATTATAGCTTTTGACTGAAGTTCTTTTTGATGTATTTTTTCAGTTTGCTGTTTTGCTTTTATTCGATAATTATATAATAGCCATCCCAAAACAACCAAAATGATGGCACTGCATAAGGATATGATAAGGGTATTGCGTTTACTCAATTGTAAATCTTGTTCGGCCAATAGTTTTTCCTTTTTCTCGGTTTGAAATTTTGTCTCAAATTCCATCGTTTTCTCAGCTTGTTCAGTGGTATATAAAGAGTCGGCCAATGCTTCGTGTTTGTTCCAATAATATTCAGATGAATCGTCCATTCTCTTGTAAGTATATATAATCCCTAAGTCTTTATATATACTTATCAAATCACGTCTATATCCAAACATTTCACAGATTTCCTTGGCTTGAAGCGAGAAAGGCAAGGCTTCATCTGGTTTTGCAATTCTTATAAATAAAGTACCCAAATTGGAAGCAGCTCCACTCAATATAGAGCTGTCTCCCAACTCAGCAGATGTTTGATACGCTTTTAAATAATAAGCCAATGCTTCTTTATTTTTGAATTGGGCTTTTAATAAACGACCGATACTAAGCATCGCTATATTATAATTGGTATAGTTCTGTTCGTCTTCAAATATTTTAGCACTTTGTTTAAATAATATAATGGCAGTATCAAAGTTCTTCTCAGTTTCTTTTAACTTGCCAATACCTTCTATGCATGTGCCTTCAGCTAGTTTAAAGCCATTTTTTCTGGCAAGCATAAGTGCACCGTAAAAATATTTATAAGATAATTTTTTGTTTGCAATATTTCTATATAATTCACCAATATTTCCCATAATCAGTGTTACATTCTGTATATTTTTCTGCTGTTCAAATATACGCAAAGCCCGCAATTGCATTTCAAGTGCTTGAGCATACTTTGTTTGGTTTATATATACATTGGCAATTTTGCTAATGGAGGAGGCGATCAAGTTTGAGTCGCCCAGCTTTTCACGTATTGCTAACGCTTTTAAGTTATAGTCCAATGATAAAATCATATTGCCAGAGCCCCAATAAGCGATCGCTAAATCATTGTAACCACTTGAAATTGATTTCGGGTCGTTGAGTTTTAAAGCCAAATCCAGTTCTTGTTGTGCATGTGTTTTACATTTATCCTGTTCGCTCACTTTCATATATTCGTAGGAAAGGTCACTAAGCACAATAACTTTATTTAAGCCTGCCGTTTTGGGCAATAGTTTTACCAAGCTATCTATTATAGGGTTGGTGGTTTGTGCAGGGATAGCAAAACAATAAATAAAAAAATATACAACAATAAAGCACCCACTTTTAATCATTATTTTCAATTGATTATATAATAATATGGTCGACCAAAGTAATATGCTTAAATATGTCTAAAAAAAAACCACAGAGACATAGGCGATTTTTTTAAATACTATTGACCCAAATCGACCACTTTAATATTATATATCTCATTATCGATCGAGATGCGAATATTATATACGCCTATGGTAATTGAATTGGCTGTGTTCACAGATAGCCTATGTTCACCAGCAGCCATCATTCCATTCTTCAAGGTGTTTAGCAACCGACCTGCCATATCATAAAGCTCAATTTTTACAATTTTAGTTTCATCCATGTCAATAAGCAAAGCAGCTTCACCTCTATATGGATTGGGCATCATTGTGGCTTTAAATTGACCGCTCATTATATTGCTAATTGCTGTAATAATAATTGCTGTTTTAGTGGCAGTAGCCGTACATCCTTTTTTATCGGTAACAGTTAACTTTACCGCATATGTTCCATCGGCAGCATATATATGTGAAGTGTTTTTAATATTGCTTTGTCCTCCATCGCCAAAGTCCCAAGCGTAACTACTATTTGTGCTATCGGCAGGTGTGCAGTTAATATTTTTAGTAGAACTACTCATGCTGAAGTTGGCATTGGGAGTTGGTAGTATATTAATGTTTATACTATCTGCAGCAAAGCATCCCCCATTTCTAATAATTGTAACCCCATAAGTGCCAGCAGTGTCTACCCAAATAGTTTGCGTAGTGTCACCGGTACTCCATAAATAAGATAAAGCTGTTCCTGCATCTAATAGTGTTGAATCATTAGGGCAAATATCTTTATCAGCACCTAAGATCAATGGTGTATTGCTCGTAACATCTATATAGCGTAATACAGTGGTATCGCAACCCGTTACCAAATCTGTAATAGTGGTTGAAAGTATATAGGTTAATCCTGCTTCGGCAGCAGTGGGTATAAATTCCAGATTGCCATTTTTAGCTCCGGGTAAATTTACAACTACAGTTCCATTTGAAGGTTTGCTTGCACCCGATGTGGTAAAAATGGGCACGCCTGCATACACCCATTTGCTTCCATATTCTGCATTGGAATAACTCGTTGGTGCTGTCATTTCATATATAATTTTGTTTCCCACACATACGCCATCGGTGTTGGTGTTTGTGCCATTATTAAAGCTACCATTAAAAGTACTACCTTTTATAATAGATACACCCGATGGCCTTGAATTGATGGTAACCTTGATAGTATCAAAACCGATACACCCTCCTGGAGAAATAACGGAACATATATATATTCCCGATTTGGGTGGAACAATAGAGGCAATTGTATCACCATTAGACCAGCTAAATTTATAACTTGAAGGCCATTGGCCAGCCGATATTGTGAGACTACTTCCGCTACAAACTGTCGTATCATTTCCCAACGAAACGATAGGTAAACTATATATATCAACATGTATAGTATCATAATTGTATATGCCCGTATTTACATCAGTTGCTTTTACCCAATAGTCGTTGGTTACAGTTATGGTATTGGTATCAGTATTGTGTCCGTTGCTCCACTTTAAAGCCCATCCCAAAGCATTTGGGTTGGCATCGAGCAATAACATATTGCAAGCGGCAGTATCATTTCCAAGATTAATATTTGGCTTGTCGCCAATAGCAAAATTATCAATGTCCATTAAAAAGTTAATGCTACCGTATTTGCCTTCCAAAACTACCGTAACATTATTGCCGACATACTGTCCCAAATCGTATTGGAAAGTTTTATACGTGCTATTGCTGCTGTTATTGTTGGTGAATTGATATATATTAAAAAAATTCACACCACAGTCGATAGATATATATATATTTACAGTATCGTCGCTTGAAAGAGTGGTGGAGAATCTATAGTCAAATTTGAGGGCACTTAGTTTGCCTAGTGTTCCAAAAGTAGGGGTTTGTGCAAGAGCGTATGGGGTGGCCGAATTTAAACTTATCCGTAAACTTCTAGATCCAGCAATTCCTGAACCGGCATTGAGTGCTATATTACTTGAAGCAGTGTAGCCTGCTGGGAAACCTCCGTCAAAAGATTCCAATACAGGTAAAGATGAAGAAGATGCGGTATTTCGCACATACAAATTAGTGTCATTGCTGCGGTCACCATCATTAGCAGTATAACAATAAACCTTAAAATTATAGGTACCCACGCTGCCCATATTAAAGGTTTTGGTAACATTAAAATCCCTGCTTGTGCCAGAAAGAATAATACCAGTATTGAACATTTTGGTATAGGTTCCCGAGCCGCTATTGCTTGCTTTTATAGTTATTGTGATGGGGTCAACAGAAAGATCTAAAGTATCAGTTCCTGCGTTTAATATTTGAACAGTTAAATCTTGTTTACTATTTTTACATGGGGTTGCAACTGGAAGCACCAGTTTGTTAACCACTGCATCGATACTTGGCAGTTCATATATATAAAAGTTGTCAATAGCTATACCATCGTCAGCCACGGCATAATCGGCAGCAAAAGCAAACCTAAACTTAACAGTGCCAAAGAACAAATTAGTAGGCAATAGGTGAGAAGCTTTTATCCAGCCACCGCTGCCATCATAGCTGCTGTTTCGGCCACTCCAACAGTGTGGGCCATCAATAAATGTTTGAACTGCGGTTGTATTAATTATAGTATCATTATACCAATTGGTTCCTTCACCATAATTCCCTAGCCTGTTCCAAGTGCCGCCATTGTCGGTAGAAATTTGCAAAGTTAGTCCATCATAATCTCGTTCGCAGTTCCACCATATATCAAAACTAACCGCGGTGTTCAGTGAATCCATCCCACTTAAATTAAAGCAGGGGCTTTCTATATATGACTGCTCATTGAGATTATAACTTGATGTAAGGCTTGTGTTCCAACAATTAGAACCGCCCACACTTGCTGTGTCTATGATAGATTTGGCAGGGGAACCTAATACCCAACTGCTTGCAATACCCCCTGAAGTCCAATTGCCATTGCCGTTTTCGAAATTTTGAAAGTAGGGTGATGAAGCAGATGGCGTGATAATTTGTTGTATAATAATTAGCGGGCCTGTTGCACTATCGTTAATAAGGATGGTATCTTCATTCATTTGCGACCAGGCAGAAAAACTATATATTCCCACACCAGCCATATTGAAGTTGGTAGTTAAGGTAATCGTTTTAAAACCCGCTGGAGCAAGGATGCCATTATTAACCTTTGCAGAGAGATTTGTAATACTTCCGCTCACATCAACGTCTACACCAATATTCAAAGTATCAACTGAAAAATCTAAAGTATCGGTTCCTGTGTTTTGTATTTTTACGGTAATTGTTTGATTGCTGTTGCCACTGCATGACGCTTTGATTGCCGAAGGATTAGTAATACGGATAACGGTAATGTCTTTTTGTGCTTGGTCCAAAATCAGAATAGTATAATCTTCCACTTCGCCATAATTGAAATTGCCACAGGCAGTGGTGGTAGCAGAACTTGCATTTTCTCTTAATATCACACGTAGGCGGGTGTATCCAGTTTTTGCAGTAAAAGGGATATATACATTTCCACTAATATAGCGATTCCCACTATAGGTTTGCCCAGTATCTACTTCTTCGCCTGCATCAAAAGTGCCGCTTTGATCAAAGTCTATAAATACTTTGCCAAAACACCCATAAAAGAATGCATTTCCATTTATTTGTGTGATTTTAGTATTATAGTATTTACCTTTGAAAAAAGTACCCAACGGTGCGGTCGTAAAATCGGAATACGTGCTAATTGCTTTGCTATTGTTAAGGACGGGCAATGTGTCGCTTCCATTTGAATAAGAACCCATCGTAAAATTACCTATATCATCGTCCAAGGTGCTCTTGGCACTTGCAGTACAGTAACATATTTTTGAAAAGATGAGCTGTGATGAAGCAGTATCGGTATTGCTACTGCAAGTAGTATAAAATCTATAATAGGTAGATGAATATTGCGAGGTATATATATAGTGTTTGTTGCTGCTTGTTATATTGGTCCAGGTAACATTGTCTTTTGAAAACTGCCATTGGTATGATTGGTTTAACCCCATTGTTCCATTAATGGCAACAAGGCTAAAAGCGTCACCATTGCAAACGGTATCCTGTGCAAAAACATTTCCTGCGGTGGGTTGGCCTGCACAGGGTGTGAGAGAATCGATGATGATACTATAATCATAAGCCACCCCGGTACCAAATTGGGTGCAGGCATCGCCCGCACCATTAGAATATCCCGACCGTGTGCGTATCCGCATGATGGTAGAACCAGAAATTGCAGTATCGGGAATTGTGATATTGACCGTGCTTGCTGCATTGGCAACGCTGCTAGTTGTTACCTGCCACCATTCTGAAGTGGAAAAGGAGGAATCTTGGTTTAAATCGATCCAGAGAGAAATGGTGCTGCCTGTAGGAGAATTCGCAGTTACACTGAGCGTATAAGAATTATAGCCAAAATTTTTATACACAATTGCTGGAGTATTACCCGTAAAGTCTTTGTAACGAGACGTGCCATTACAGGTGCTAACTGTATGGTTTAAAACAGTGCCTGCAATGGATACATTGGTAATTAAATCGGCACCTGAGCAGTTGCCTGCCATTGCCACCCAAGTAGGAGTACAATATTGGGCATTGACTTTGCCTATGAAAGTCAAAATGCCCAGGATTAGAATTAGTTTGAGGGGGTTACGTTTTTTAGTTTTTTTCATCTTTCTCTTCGGTGACTTTATTGTTAAAGGATTGCAAAAATATACGATGTTGTTAACATTTTGAAACATAAAATACATGATATCGCAAAACAAATGTCATTAACACTATTTTTGCAAACCCGTTATATGCTTTTATCCCATCGTTTTGTATTACTTATAATATATATATATATATGCCAAACTTGTATTGCACAAAGCCATGCACAGCCTATCAATACTGAGCGTGAAATGAGGGCGGCATGGGTTGCCACAGTTGAAAATATTGATTGGCCTTCCTCAAAAAAACTGACCGCTGACCAACAGCAAAACGAGTTTAAAAATATTGTTAGCCGATATGCTGACGCAGGTTTTAATGCTTTGTTTGTGCAAATCCGCCCTTGTGCCGATGCTTTTTATCCATCACCTTATGAGCCTTGGAGTAATTACCTCACAGGTGTTAAAGGCAAAGACCCAGGCTATGACCCACTCAAATTTATGATAGACGAATGTCACCGGCAAGGTTTGGAGTTTCATGCATGGTTCAATCCTTATAGGGCCATTATCAATATCAGTTACGACCGCTCTGATATTTCACATATCACCAAACTCAAACCCGAGTGGTTTATTACTTATGGTAATATAAAATTGTTCAATCCGGGCTTACCCGAAGTATGGGTTTATATAAAAGAAATTGTAATGGATGTGGTGAAAAAATATGATATTGATGGTGTGCATTTGGATGATTATTTTTATCCATACAAAATCCATGGGAAACCATTTCCCGATCAAAAAACATACAACATTTATAATAATGGCATGAGCTTGGATAATTGGCGAAGACAAAATGTTGACACGGTTATACATATTCTGCATGATGCCATAGCCAAAGAAAAACCTTATATAAGATTTGGGGTTAGCCCATTCGGAGTGTGGAGAAATAAGCATATTGATGGTGAGGGTTCGGCCACCCGAGCGGGCTGTACCAATTTCGACGATTTATACGCTGATATATTAAAATGGCTTAAGAATGATTGGATAGATTATGCGGCTCCACAATTATATTGGGAAACCGGCAATAGGTTATGCGATTATTATACCCTTGCACAATGGTGGAACGACCACAGTTATGGAAGACATATATATATAGGGCATGCTTCTTATAGGCTTTTTGAAAAAACACCTTCATGGTGCAGTTCGAATCAAATTTGCACCCAAGTAAAAACATTACGCAACCACGAGAACTTGCAAGGGAGTATATTCTATAATACCAATTCGATGATGAAAAACCCACACCATATTATGGATTCGTTGCGGTTGAATTACTATAGTAGAAGATGTCTAGCACCATTAAAGCAAGGGTTCAGCATTATCCGTATCGAGAAACCTGTAATAAAAAGTTATGATAGAATTACCAAAACAGCGTTATTAGATTTGAACGATTCGACACTTAAAAATCTAAGGTTTGTTGTAGTATATAATCAAAATTTAATATATAAAGTTACGGCAATAACACAATTTATACAAACTGACGCAGCAGAAAAAAACAGCATTACGGATTCTTATAAAATTTCTTATGTCGATAAATTTGGTAGGGAAAGTGAAGGGACGGTTGTGGAGTGATTGGGAATAATATATACAGATTCTTCGCTCGAAGCATCGCTCAGAATGACTGGAAATAATGGATGAAAATATATATATACACGAATATGATAATGGTGTGCGGTTGCTTCACCACCAGATAAAAGGTAGTAGTATAGCTCATTGTGGTTTTTTTATTAATTGCGGTTCACGCGATGAGCAGGAAGGCGAAGTGGGGATTGCCCATTTTATAGAGCACATGCTTTTTAAGGGCACCAAAAAACGTAAATCGCATCATATACTTAACCGTATGGATAATGTAGGAGCCGAACTCAATGCCTATACAAGCAAAGAAAAAACTTGTATATATAGTTCCTTTCCGCAACAATTTTATGAACGTGCAGTTGAACTAATTTGCGATATCACCTATAATTCAACTTTCCCAGATAACGAACTTATAAAAGAACGAAACGTGGTGGCCGATGAGATAACGATGTATCAAGACAATCCCGATGAAAGTTTATATGATGATTTTTTGGAAGTGTACTATAACAATCATTCATTGGGAAATAATATACTGGGTTCTATCGAATCATTGAATAGTTTTAGCAGCAAAAATTTGAAAGAATTTGTGAAACGGAGTTATCACAATACCAATATGGTTTTTGCTTCGGTGGGGAGTCTTCCTTTTGAAAAAGTAAAAAATATATGCTCCAAATATATAAGTGAGTCGCCTTATAAAACAAATACGATTACCCGTATAAAACCCAAGCACAACAAACCTTTTAGCAAAGAAGTTCAAAAAGACCTGCACCAAATGTATTGTATGTTAGGCTTTAAAGCTTACGCCAGTAATCACACCAATAAATATAAGGTTATTTTGCTCAACAATATATTGGGTGGTCCAGCAATGAATAGCAGATTGAATATGGGAATCAGAGAAAAATATGGTTTTTGTTATAATATATATTCCGATATACAATCGTTTGTTGATAGTGGATTGGCCACAGTATCATTTGCTACCGACCACAAAAATTTTGAACGCTGTTTGCAACTAGTACATAAAGAAATTGAACTGTTCAAAAACAAAAAAATGAGCACCTTGCAATTGGCTAATTCCAAACGACAATTTATTGGACAAATGCAAATGGCAGAAGAAAACAAATCTGCCGTGCTTGCTGCCATTGCCAATGCGTTGCTTGACAATGGGCGTGTAGCTACCTTTAAAGAAGTAGCCGCAGAAATAGAAAAAACGACCGCTTCTAAAATGATGGATATGGCCAATGAGATTTGGGATAGTAAGCATTTGTGCAGTTTGAGTTATGTTCCGAAAAATGTTTGATAATAACCTATTTTTGTAATATGAAATCTATATTTATAATAGCAATTGCACTGTTTTTTATACAATGCAATAAAGCAAATAAACAATCTGCTGCCGATGACAAAATCATCAAAGATTATATAACAAAAAACAATATAGCAGCTACTAAAACGGCTGATGGTTTATATTATATTATCACGGCTCCCACCAGCGGTGTGCATGCCAAAGCCGGGGATGTGGCTTCGGTTTATTATACAGGGAAATTAATGAACGAATCCGTGTTTGATAAAAATACAAACAGCAGTTCCCCTTTTAACTTTGTGATAGGTGCAGCACAAGTAATAAGTGGCTGGGATGAAGGAATCGCCTTGTTGAAAAAAGGAGAAAAAGCACGATTATTTATTCCCTCGGCTTTAGGATATGGCAGCAGCGGACAAGGTTCTATTCCTCCTAATGCGGTTTTGCAATTTGATGTGGATTTGGTGGATTTGAATTAATATAATTGTTAATGGTAAATGGGTAATTGTTAATTCTACTTTGACAAGTTAAAAAAAGAGGTTCGATAGGTATGATATTTGCTATATAAAAAGCAACACTATAATATATACACCATGAGCAACCATACTCAAAACCAGCCGATGAGAATCGGCTTATCATCTATATGGTTATGCGAACTTTTTGTTTCAAAACAAAAACTCATAATAAAAGCAAACTATCGTTGCAATACATAAAAGGTCTATTACAATCAAGTAAACGAAACATCGAACGGATATGTGAAGTGGTCAAAGAAAGGCAGTATTGTGGATCATTGGGAAAAGTTGATAATTGTCAGGTTGCCGTATTCGCAGCACTTTCAAGTGAAAAATATTATGGGTTAATAGACACCGAACTATATCTGTCCGAGGACTGGACAAAATCAAAAAGCAGGCTAAAAAAAGCAGGAGTTCCCCTTGAAAGACATAATCCCCAGACAAAGTTAGAGCTTGCATTAGCCATTATCAAACGCCAAATAAGTTTAGGGACAAG